>Ga0209208_10006562_pt1 | contig 16024 bp, 16 predicted proteins | sample S1TSphfallax_3_FD_187694 | JGI IMG/M metagenome (GOLD analysis project Ga0209208, IMG submission 187694) | Host-associated microbial communities from peat moss isolated from Minnesota, USA - S1T2_Fd - Sphagnum fallax MG (SPAdes) (version 2) | ecosystem: Host-associated > Plants > Peat moss >...
CCAATGGCGACACCTGATTGGGGGGGGGGGGGAGTGAGGAATTTTTCGTGTCAAAATAGCCTGGAAAATATATGTCTGAAAATATATTTTTTATTTTATTTTTCCTACCTCCCAAGTCCCTACTAAGTTCTTTATCATCAGTATTATTCCTCTTTTTTCTTAAGGGGCAAAGAGAGGGCAAAAAGAGGGGGGAAAAAATAGGGTTATGTGGAAGCATAGAGGCTCATCTCGATCATCTTGACACACTCATTTTGACACGTATGAGTCGATGAATTATATCCCAGCCTTAAGTTTTGTATTAGGGTTTTTTTTTTGGTCTCATAATGTGATTTGGGTAGATTGTTTGATTTTGGGAAAATTGAGTTTTGAAGCAATAATCTTATAAACAGACCATTTTTAAGTACATTATTCATTTATAAATTCATACATGCAATGCATCACAAACTTGCCCCCCTCCATGTATATGTGTGCTTTTAAAACATTTTTTAACAGGTTTAAAATTAAGTGTTAAACCAAATGTTAATACAATCATTGATTGATATGTTAGAACAACTTGCCTTGCCTTGCCCTTCAACATTCCCCTTGGCCCCACCCCACCCCCTCAACATTTCCCTCTTCAATGTCTTTGTTACCAGAAAAAAAACAGGCTGACAAGGAACTTCAATTTCATGCATTTGCAGTGCATTGAAAACCACAAACTTCATCCATTTGCATTGCAATGGATACCATTAATGGGAGTGTATAAGCAATTGAAAATCCCCAGCTTTGGGTTTCACCAGCCACTGTAATCAGTTATGGAAGTTGGCAAACTTTTTTTTTGTGGGAGAGGGAAGAAAAGAGACCCAGAAACGAAGCACCAAGAACCAACAAAGAGAAAATCCCTTTGTAACAAGTGGTCCTCCTTTCTGAACAAAAACATAAGGGGCCACAATGATGGCAAGTCCTTGGTGGTGTTGTTATTCAGCAGCTGTCACCCACCACATAGTGATGACCATGTTGTTGGTAGCCAGTTTTTCTTTGCTCTCCATTCTACCAAAACCTGTTTCAGCAGTGTATAACTGCAGCAATGAAACAGTAGTACCAGAAGCCACCGACTTTTTCCATCACTTGAAAACCTCATGCAATCTCTTGCAAGCAGAAGTGGGATCAAACAGCAATCATATGATGCACATCGAATCAACTGATCCAAAGTCTAATCGAACCCTGTTCGTATGGGCTGATTGTGGATTGGAAGAAGATGCCAGCTATTGCAGGGTAATATATGTATTGCTCATACTAAAATTGCCATTACTTGGATGAGGAGTGGGTGAAGGGGGGGGGGGGGTTGATCTTTGTTTAATCTTTTGCAATTCTCCAAAAAAATTCACTCAAATTGGACAAATTGCAAACGTTGAAACAAACACCAAGCCACTCAGATAATCCACACCCTCAAAATCTAGGAGTGAAAATCATGCAGGCATCTGAGTCTATCAAAATCCCAAATGGCTTTAGAAAATTAAGTACCCAATTTCTCTGTGTCAGGTGGAGAAGTAAGCTCCTCTTCGTCAAAGTGTAACTGAGTATGCAAGTTGTCTACAAACATTGCAAAAAACCTGTAAAAACACATTTGATCAGAAACACTGGTCGGTCACACATTGAAAGATTCGAAGCATGAAACCCAAACAAAAGCAACTCTATCATCCAAATATCACATACATTTCAGCATCTCCTTGCTTCAGACAAACGAATCTACTCCATTCTGTAGGCCTTTCCTCCTGGGTGGCGATAACATTTGCAAAAGGCCTACAGAAGACAGTAGACATAAAGCAAAGCTTGGAATAACCAAAAAAGGAAAGTACTAGTGAACAATTCAGCCATCAGAACTTACCCATTGTGCCACTGTTGTTGTAATGATGGGGAATACACTGGTACCCACTGTATAGCCTGCACCATCTCATTTTTTCACATGCCTGCAAGTTTGATGGCAGCACTGTTTGGAGATTCTGGGCACAAATCTGATGGACATTTGCCAGAACAGCAGCTCAGGAGACATCAGCCTTCCAAGTGCTTGCTCCATCCATTATAATGGGTCAGCATTCTCAGTCCCACTTCAGTCCAACAAAGCTGTATCTCTGTCTCTTGCTCCAAAAACTGCAAATCCATACATTCTATTTTCTTTCCTTCTATTTGTCATCCCAGAGGTGCACTTCAGAGTATAAGAAACTGCACCCTAAATCTAACCTTCTTTTGTGACTATAGTCCCAGAATGCATAATCTTTGTGTTTCAAATACTATTTTTCTACTAGGTTCAGCCTATGTTTACATTAGACTCCATTTACTGGTTAGTCATATAACAACAAACCCTAATAGGCCAACATGACATCTATACAAACACAGAAGGATGAATTAGAAAAATGAGGACAGAAGCGTCTATGCAAAAGAGAGGAGACGTACTGTGTCACCTCATAAACTACATAAATCTTACTGTGGATTAAAGGAAATCTGCTAAAAGAATTACACACTGATATACCCATTATATCATTAAAATTCTAAGAAAAGTTTAGATGAGATCTGTAACCAGAGTCAAAGCATGTCAACAGTTATAAAGGTTAGCAAATGGTTGCCTTTCCATGCTTTGAGGTCATTACTGGACAATGGGCCTCCCCGGACGTACAAAAGTCTACATCCATCTTTAGGCAAATGACCCCTTCAGAGCTTCCCATTTACTACTCTGAAAGTGGAACCTCACTCCTTTGAATGGAAATGGGTGCCATTCGAATTTCAAAAATGTCCACTGGGCAAAACAGTTTTACCCACAATTATGGCAACAAGAATATTAAAAGAGGAAGACAAATAGTACTAGACATAAAACCTCCAGAAACAGAAGCTTTGGTGAGGAGAGAACTTCAGCTAATTGTAAACTTGACTCTGTCCACAGTGAAAAGTTCTGGTTACAGTTTTCTAGTGTGGAAAGCAATTAGCAAAAGAAGGGGTTATTCAATTAAATATGTTCACCAATCAGAAAGCCGATTGTGTAAAAAGAAGTCAGAGATGCCAAAATTTATGAGCTCCCCATCGCCACACTCAGTCTTTCAATCTGCGACATACCCACAAATGTCTGCTCAGGTCTAAATTAAAACCCACAAAAGTTATGCATGTAGACAAAGCACAGAAAAGTATGAGCTAGTAGTTCCAATCACATAAGAGGCAAATCAAAAGCTGCATGGAAGAAGTAAAAGGAAAAAACTATCTACAAGGAGAAAAGTAACAATTCTTGCTGAAAGGAGAAGCCCACAGCTTAGGGTTTAGGGTTTAGCCCTATGATTAAGACAAGATCTGAGAGTAATAATCAATGACATTGAAAAAATGCTATAGTAACAGAAGCAACTTGGCAGATTACCTGGCTCACAAGCATGTCAATCTGTTCTCGATACATTTGCTTCACATCAGACAAGTCTGCTCTAAGTTCCTCAACCTGAAAACACCCAAAAAGTCCTCAGATCTTTGAACAACAGAAAAAGCCTTCAGCGCAGAGAATCGTAAGATAGGATGCTTCTTTCTACAGTCTCGTTCAACAATGATGATGAGAGCAAAAGAATACACAAAAAAAAGATATTGATGATTGGTTCACCATGGATTAGCATTTCAGACAAGAATGACATTACCTCTTCATCACGCTCACCCATAAGCTCTAAAGCCGAAGTGTGTCGCTGTCGCAAGGACTCTAACTCTGCTTTCATACCAGGTATCAAAGAGGCTTCTGATCGTAGTTGTTCACACTGATGAACCGCCCACCATGTTGTTTCAACACAAAACAAAGAATCAGATTTTGCCATCCAGTGAAGATCATTCTTTTGTGAAAAATTGAAGTCCAGTTTTTCAGTGAATGGGGTTTATGAATTTGTGCATGTGGTAGAGATTTCTTTGAAAACAGCACAAACTGAAAGTAAAATATGAAAGCAAACCTGAGTTGTTGCTTTGACAAGCTCCTCTGCCAAAGAATCACGGGTTGACTCTAGAGCAGCCTGTAGAAACAAAAAACACGGGTCAGTCGTCACAAACTGGCATACTGAAAGCAGATCAAGAGATTTTGTTTCCTCATTCAGCAAGAATCCAACACTGAATTATGTGATCCATGGCACCTAGCATCCAAATAGTAAGTGTGACATTTTGTGTGATTTCTGGAATAGTATAGACAGGAGGCCACAAAAGTGAAACTTGTTGATGTGCCTCCATCAGTTGAAGGTTTACACAAAAAATTATCAAACAACAAAAAGCAAGGTATATACCAAGCGGGAACCATATGATGCCAGTTCGCCTTCCTTTTGACGCAAATGGGTTTCCAGCTGTTCGTAAGTGGCAGCAGAGACCATGCTCTTTCCAAAATGGGGGAGTGGAGAGGGAGGCCGCTCACTGAAGCTGAACCTTTCACCTGTCCCACGCTCTGGTGTGGCATCTAGAGAGGCTTGCAAATAGAAGCTCTCTTCCATGCTGCCCTGACTACTCATACTTGGCCACCGCCTGCTGTGGCTCATTCCTGTACCTGTTCCTCCCCAGAATGAACCCCGGAGATAAATATACGAGAAACAAAAATCACTGAATGTTGATACATCATCACAAAAAATGCTGACTCAATGTCCATGGATCTCTTAGACTTGTTCTGCAAAGTTCACAACCACTAGACCCTAGCAAAGGATGGAAAATGACCCAAGTTTCAATCTTTGCTTCAACCTCCTCAAAAGCACATGAGCAGGTTTCTTCTACATTCTTTCAATCGAAGACAATGTGAGCCTGACCCTAAACCTCAACAGGTTGCTAAGAGTTTTCTGATTAGACAAAGGCCGTACTCAGCTCACTGGGTTGCACAGATGCCACAGCTTTTTCTGCAGCTGCTCGGCCTTCTGCCCGAATGCGCTTTTCATAGTCTGCCATGGCAGCACGCTCCTGTTCAATCTCCTGGAAAACAGCAAACCACTTCCACATGAATAATCATTTGTATCAAGGGAAATGCACTCACTACCAGAGCAAATCCGATGTCAAGTCAAGCAGCAGTGTACCAGCAAAACTTACTTACATGAAGGACATCAAATCACACACACATAACCACAAAATTCTAACTACGGTCTCCTTCTAAGATCATCTAGCCTACTGGAAAAGTCCATAGAGACTGGAAGAGAAGTGTGTTTTACAGGACCTGTTCCAAAGCTTCTCTGCGAGCTTTTTCCTCCTTGATATCATGCCTGTATTGTCGCTTCATTGCTGCAATTTCTTCCTCAAGCTGTCTGGCTCGACCTTCTTGAGTGGCAGCAGCTTCAGTCGCAGCAAGATACTCTTGTCGACTTTCTGATGCTCTTTGTCTCTCCTTCTCCAATGATCGAGAGAGTTGTGATTGCTCCGCTCTTAGGCATGAAAGCTGGATTCTCTCATTTGTACAAAGACAAACTATGAGATTGTAGAGAAAAATCTTCAGAACAAAATACTTTGAAGATAACAAGACAGCATGGACACTTCAAGACATTGAAATTATCTGCCACACAAAAGGCTGACTTGGGAAAACAAACCTGGGCTTCCATGACAGCCATCCTTGACATGGTTTGAGTCAGTCGCTCATTTACAGCTCTCTCCCTCTCTTGTGCTGCTGCTGCTTTAGCCTCCGCTTGCTGCCAGGAATGATACATTCACCCACTTTACCTTCAGCTTCCCTCTCTAATGCAGATTTAACCACAATCTGGATCTGTGAAACCCAATGAGACCTCCCTATTTTTTCACAATTTGTAACCCTCTACCTCCTGGGAATTCATCAGTGCTGTTATATGCTTATGGCTCTGGCTTGCTAAACCAGTTTCTGTGACAACAAACATCAACCTTTGATCTGGGTATTATTCAAGGCTCAAACCCTTTTTACAAACTAGTCAAGGTCTGTTTTTTTAAGACAAAAATGGATTTTTGCTACCTGAAGGCGAGAGTTGAGTGAACGCTCGACACCTGACCATGCCTCTGTTCTCATTGCTGCTGATTCCTGCATCTCAGAAATTGAGCATTCATAAGAATATGATGAATATGAAGTGTGCAATATGAAGGTCACCACCAATACGATGGATCCACTGACATTGATCCAAAATACAATGGCACAGCTGTGCCAGGAAAGCTACTTACTTGTAAAGCTTCAATCTGACGTAAAAGGGGTCGGGTGGAATCAGGCATACGGGTTACTAGCTCCTCATACCTCACTTCTGCAGCCTGCAATTACTTGACAGTTCCACAAGAAACTCAAGTCAATTCAAAGGTAGGGCTCAGGTGGAGGTTGTGGGCCTTCTTCTTCCCTCACCTTAAGCCAACAAGAAATCTGGGCCTACAAAGAGAGAGCGCACCTGGCAACGTTTCTCAACATCTTCTATTTCACTCCGCATCATGTCCTCTCGAACTGCAGCCTGCAGGCTTTAGGAAAAATTGCATGAGTTTCAATGACAATGTCATCTAGACTTAGAGGCTGAGAAAAAACAAAGTTTTACGATATATTTGTGATTTTCATGAGAGAAGAAGAAAGTATGTGTAGTAAGTTAAGGACAGCACAACACCTGCTTCTCCATGCGAGTGAGTGATTCACGTAGCTCCTCAATTGTTTGCACAAGACTTGTTTCCCTTTCAGTAGCCTCAAGAAGTAGTCGTTCAACACCTGCCCGAGCTTCACTGTCCACACGAGCTTCAGCCAGGGCTGCTGCATCTTTTGCCTCCATTAAAGCCTTGCTATAGTACTCCTTCTGTGATGCCAATTCCACTTGACACCGCTCAACTGATTCCTGTAGTGCTTTCTCTGTGGCAGCCTTGTCCTTCCTAATACTTTCCACTTTGGCCTCTTCCACCTACACCACATAAAAAATGCGTTGTTATTTATCAAAGCACACTTTCTGAACAAGATTCCTTTCAAGTCCAATCCCAAACTGCTTCATTCCAAGAAAAAGAAATTGAACTCTTGCCGGTGGTCTTTTGCCAGTACAGACCATACCTGTAGCTTGGAGTTCAGGCGTTGCTTCTCATCCTCCAACTCCCTTATCTAAACAAATTCATCAGAAAATAATACCATATCTGTGAGATTGCAGCAGAAACTTCACAATAACACTTTGAATATGGTACCAATTAAGTCGGTCCTGGCAAAATCAAATGCATCATGCCATGTACCTGAGCTCGGAGCTTTTTCATCTGCCCTTCTTGGACTGCTTGCTTCTTGGAAAGCTCCTCACCTGCCATGTATTTTTGAGATTTAATCACACAAAAGGAGAAGTGATGCATCTGCAGAAGGATTGATGGACCCAGTCACAGAGAAGTATGCTATCACATTGCATTGTGAAGGATGCTAGCAAGATGAAAAGCCATAGCTTCGAACACTACCTTCTGCCATGACTTGCTTGATGATTTCATCTTTCTCTTTCAACAATATGGAGGAGTCGCTCTTCCTGTTCTGCTCTCTTCGTAACATATCCCTCTCCTTGGTAAGTGCATACACCTGCCAAAAATCACACCCACCCCCCTCAGAGATCACTAACTTAAGCTCACTAAGCTTTGATTTACTTGATATCTGGACTGTTAGTTGAGTATTCAGAGCTACTAGAAGGTGTTTTCCAACTGGACAGTCAGGACCCAAAGAGTAAAAAAGACAAAGAAGAATCTTCTCACCTTTCGTTCTGCAGCACTCACACGTTGCTGATACTCCTCTCGCAAAGCATCCAGCTCCACGTCACTTGCTTTCCTCTATTTCCCCAAATACATATCACTCAAAGTCCTCAAGTATCTCTATCTTTCTAGAATTGTGTCCCTTCTTACACATTCCAGATTTGTTTCCAGAACAAGAAAAACATAGAGTTGACTGGCAAGAATTGACAGTTGGGACAGTCATAATTACAGTAAGAGGATTTCTATGAATTTACCTTCAACTCATCGAGCACTGCCTTCAGTTCCTCATTCTCAATCATGAGCCTTGAGATCTCATCTGCTTTTAACTGCAATAAATTACAAAGTCACAGTGTTCTTCTTCATGTAGCAAAAATTGACTCACAAATTAAAAGAAAGAAAGAAATAAATAAATAAATAAAATCCAGATACAAAACTGTTGGCTTTAGAACATAGATTCATAAGAAAGTGATGGGTATTATTATTATCAGGGCACATAAGAGATCTACTACCAAGGTTTTAAAAAAGGAGCCACAGCCTTTGCTGCTGCTGATTTTAGAACACAAACAACTGAACACTCAAAGTAAAAGAATGACCCTTTTGTATGATCAAATGGACTTGTTGAGGTTGTCAACCTGGGACTGCTTGGCAGCACCCTGTAGAGCAGCTTCCATCATACTTAATTCCACCTTCAGTTTCTTCCCATCTTGTGGATCCATGTCCATCACCAAATCTTTGTTCCCAACCACTTCACCTGTGCTCTCAACAACATAATCTTCATCACCACCCTGTTTCCTTCCATTTGCCACTCCTGCAACATCAGGAGATAACCTGTTGTTGTCACTGACACTGTTTTCCTGGTGATCAGCATTTTCGAGATGATGACCAATGACTCCACTCTCAAGCTGACCATTGGTTTGATTTTCCGTTGTTGGAACAATAGTTCTGCTTTCAGATTCACCACCATCCAACACAGTAGAAGAAGAAGAGTCTACTACTTCATCCTCCTCAGTGTGTACTACTACACCACCTCCTGTAGATCCTTCAGGTTGCTGCTGCTGCAGCTGTGTTTCAGCTTCTGTTTGCAAATGTTGGATTTCATGTTGTTGTTCAAATGCTTCAGTCTCCTCTTCATTTGTTGGTGCAGCAGCAGCATCATGTGAATCCTGCAACTTTTTATCCAGTACTCCTACTGCTGCTGTTCCAGGATCGACACCTCCTTGCAAGCCTGGCACATCTGTTCCACTAAGCTTTTGTTGTTCTTCTTCTTCTTGTACTACTACAGAGCTGTTGGAATCAGTTGAAGGGGGGTGTTGTTGTTCACTAGAGAATGAATGAAGAAGCTCGCTGCTTTCTGCTGAAGGATTTTTGGATTTGGCAATGAGCTCCTTAGTATCGAGTGCACCAGCACCAGCAGCATTTGGCTTAGATATGGGGAGAGAGGAGTTTGTTGCACCATCAAGCTTGGCTGCTGCTCCAAGAGTCTCATTAATGGTTGTTGTTGGCCAAGACTGGATCACAGGTGGTAACAGTGACTCAAACACACTTGTGGTCGTCTTCTCCGAGGTGGAACGAGCTTCAAAATAATTTTAACATGAGAGCAAGCAACCAAAGAGGCACCACAAAACTGAAATCAGCACCTCAAGTAAAACACATACAGCAAGTTCAACACAAAACACATGACGAGATCCACATTCCAACACATTCATTTGAATGAGAGAAACCACTTCCAGGTGCAATCCAGCAATTGTCACCACCAGAAGACAAGACAGCCAGTCCCGGATTCACATTATCCAGCCAAACCCTAGATCCATACTAGATTCAAGTTTCCTGGAAAAACAAAACATTGCATTTCCAAGCTCTGCAGAAGAGGCTAATAAAATCCAAACATGCCCACTGAATTCCCAACAAAACAGTTGACAACCAACCAAGCAGACAGAGAAAAGAGAGAGAGAGAGAGCTGCCAGATCTAGAGCACATTACATTATGGAGCACATTACCACATAAGGAGGAAGCATGTTTTGCAACCATGTGCACTCTAGTTCCAAATCCCAAGGTCCTCTTCTGAGGAGGAAGATAAAAGGATCCACCAGAGGAAGATCCAAAACCCTCTCCTCCAAGGACCCAAACCCTAGAACACCCATTTCAGTCTTCCCACTTTCTTCGATCCACCCTTCCTCTTTACCTTCGCTTACGTCGTCGAATCCAAGCGCGGAGTCGAAATTCTTCTCGATATTCTTCACGCTTTCGCTCAGCTTCGTGACTGCGCCCGCAAAGTCGCTGAGCGTCACCTTCCCCAGCCACGCCATGTTCACTCAACCCCTCACCCTCCCCGTCTCACTCTTCTGTCACTATTCCGCGCTTTCTCAAGATCTACTTAGCTCTCTCTCTCTCTCTCTCTCTCTCTCTGTGGGTCTCTCGTCTCTGGTGGAATCTCTAAGATTAAGATGATTCCACAGCTTCCATCACCATCCACCCAACACTCTGTCTCGCTCGCTCGCTCTCTCGCTCTCCTCGTCCGCTACAGACACACTCCCCTGAAACCCTAAAATTGGCGTTCAAGATCCAAAGCCAAGAAGACACAACACAGACAACCCCCCCAAATGCAAAGGGTGTTGTTCTTCAGTGTTGGGTGGTTATTAGAAACAGGAACCGGTGGTTATCTATGCGGTTATTAGACGTCGGAAAAGAACCGGTGGTTATTTGGCGGTTATCCAAGAACAGAAATAAAAAGCTAAGGACCTTAACAACGGATCAGAATCCTAAAAAGCCAACTGGTCATGATAAAAAAGATCCTAGATGCTGGATGATAATCCCATTCTCATTGGTCTTGATAAAAAAGATTCTAAACTTTGGATGATAATCTCATTCTCATTAGATTTTTCACTATTAGAAGTTGAGAGAGAAGTAAAAAGGGATTCGACAAAATAACAGATTTTTCCCCATAACATCAATATACATCCTTAGAATCCCATTTTCCCCAAGCTCCCACAACAATGTAAGTACTTTTTTGCAAACCCACATGATCTCATAGAATACCATTTTCCCCCAAAAGCTCTCACAAAGATGTAAATACTTTCTTCCAAACCCCACATGATCTCACAATTCCTTCCTTGAGGAGTTGCAAAAACTCACAACACAATTAAACAAATCACCTACATTGTTCATGAAACTTCTAGATTTTATCAATTGATCCCTAAACTTTAACATTAAACTTTCATTTTTTACCTTGAAGCTCTTAGTGTAGTGAAATGTTTATTCCAAGAAAAAAGATGAAAAGAAACATGACTGACTGACAATGGAGCATTCTTCCCCAACTACAAACAAAACAACACTTTTTACTTTAATCACATTGAGCTTCACCTATTTCCACCTTTGTAAACAACAAGAAGAAAAATTTAGTTCTTATATGTCCAACCACCGAGATGATCCATCCCACTAGAATACCATTCCCTATAACATGAGTTGTAGCCATTTCCCACCACCACAAAATCTCCAAAACCAACCATCACTAAGTAATTCAATCCACCTTCACCCCATCCAAGAACCATAGTAATGCAACTATAAAATCATTCCATCACATAAACCAACCTAATAACGTAACTCCATTGAATTGCAACCATCAAGCACACTTAATTTGCAAACAAACAAAAACACCCAAAAACAAAAAAGAACAAAACAAAATGGACCTTCGACATCGATAACCATTCATGATGATCAACCATCCTTTAATTTGACATTTTCTACTAGTTATTCTCCCTTGACATCTATGATCAATTAGGGTTTTTATCTTTTGATTCAACTACATTCACACAAAAAAACTATTAACACCAATCATATGTCACATTATAATTGACAAGCATTGAAAAGATCAAATACCCACCCCCCATTGGAATAAACCCAATAGTTCACCCATTCTGTACAATTCACCATTCTTCAATGTGAAAGGTTTTGCTTTTTTGACCAATTCCTGTTTTTATTATATTGATAACGTGCCTTCAATTTATTTTGTTCTCAAAAATTCTTTCACATCCTTCAACCATCCATGTTTTGTGTAAAATAGATTTGCATCTGTGGTTTAATTAAGCACATTTGTGGGTTTTATAATATCTAGTAGTCTTGACAATACATATGTAACTACATGAGTTATGCCTGGTTTATACATTATTATGAAGTCATATTCTAAAAACAATAATAACCATATAACTATTCTCCCTAAAACTTGTGGTTTGTTGACCAAATAGACCAATGCCATATGATCTACATAAAAGACAAACTTATTGTTCATAAAATAATGTTTGAACTTGTGCAAGGAAAAAACCATTATTAAAGTTTCTCTTTTTGTTGTACTATAATTTTGTTTTGTTTTGTTTAAAAGCCTATAAACATACACTACTAGTTGATCACTATTCCTTGTTACATTTTGAGCCAACATGGCCCCCATTACTAATAAGGATGCATATGTATGAACATGAAACTCCATTTGCCAATTTGGTGATATCAATATTGGTGCTTAAATATACTTGTCAGTTTAATGATAGGTGTCATAATAATAGCAAATTTTTTAATCAAGCATTTTTAAAATTGTGCCATCCCATTGAATACTTGAATATGTTATGGATTATTGGGTGGTGGCATGTTTATTATTGCTTATATCTTTTTTGGATCTAGTAATTTCCCTTCTTTGGAAACAATAAAACCCAAGGTCATCCCTAAAAATATCATAAATGCACATTTCTCTAGATTCAGATTAATGCCATATTCTTTGCACTTTTGAAAACATAATCTAAGCTTTAGTAGATGACTTTCCATGTCATTATACATGTAAAATTATCTAGAAATATTTTCATAAAATTTTCCAAATATTATTTGAATGTTTTGGTAATAGGTCTTTAATATGTTAGACGTCCATTTTTCACTCCAAATGGCATCACCTTCTTATAAAAGCCCCCCAGTCTGTAACAAATGGAGTTTTCTATCCGTCCTCTAAAGTTATAGAGATTTGATGATATTTTGAATATCCATTTAAGAAAGAATATGCCTCATACCTTACTATTATGTTCAAAACTTCATCTATGAAAGGTAATGGGTATGGATCCTTCTTTGTGGTTGCATTTAATTTTTTGAAATTTATACATATTTTTTGTTTGCCATTTTTCTTGGGTACTACTACTATGGGTGACAACCATGTAACCTCTTTTACAAATTGAATAAATATAGTTGTTAACAACGTGTTTGTATTTTATTTGACTATTGTAGCATAATTTGGATTTAATTTGTATCTGGCCTGATGTGCCAATGGTATAGTAGTCTCCAATTCAATTATGTGTTATTCCAATTCTAGTGGAATCCCTTTCAAATCTTTGTATGTCCATGTAAAAACACCTTTGAATTCTTGCAACAGTTGCTCTAGTTCCAACACCTTGTTTGTTTCCAACTATGCATTAATCTTCACCATCTGTGGTTCTGCATCAATTCCCATATTGAGTTTCATCAATTGTTGATCTTTAGTTAGCGTCCATCCAATTATTTACAATTCCTATGCTTTGATTTTTGCTAGAGTTTCATCCATTTCAACATTCCCTAATTGATGATTGTAATACATTTCTGAATACACCTTATTCTCTAGAACTATTTCTAACTTATATCTATTGCTAGGCATTTATTTTTTTGTTATGTACTTCAAATTCTTGTTATGAAAGAGTAGTCTTCACATTTGTATCCATGATCTCCACATCCATGATTTTCATAGATTGAATTGTCTTAAGTAAACTAAATGTTGCTATTGAGAACAATTATGGTTTTGTAACAAAGATGATATTTTCTTCATCTATGATGCCATTCTAGTAATCGTAACATAGTAACACTTATAGTCTTCTTACTTCAACTCATAAATGTTTAGTGATTATAATTATTTCAACTGTCCCATTACATATAGTAAAGGAACAATGAAGCTTCCCCTGAAGCCGGACGGACAATCTTATAGTAAAGGAACAATGAAGCTTCCCTTGAAGCCGGACGGACAGTCTTCTTTTTGACCTTTCTTATTATTCTATTCACAAAGAGAACAGACACACGTGCAGGCGTGCACGCAAGAGAGCAAATGATCAAGAAAGACGGCGAGCGAGACAGTAAGGATGGCAATTCCGGCTATTTAGATTCTCAAAGAAAACAGATAGACGTGCATGCATGCACGCACACACACACAAAAACACAGATTGAAAAGGTCGCGAGAGGTTGTCGTCTGTTGCATTTGTGGCACACGTCCGATAGGGCTAGCAGTAGTGTGTACAAGTGTGGTGGGATGGTGCACTTGATGATGCAACCCTACACTTACACTTTGTAGAAGCTATATTAAGAGGAACTTGCACATGGTTTTTGCAACTCATTATTTTCCAAGACGATGTGACTTTGCTTCAGCGGGTACTAGCAAACTTGCCACAGAAAGGGTATGTTTTTTGTTAAATTTCTCAAACTAATATGAGCATTCTGCATTCAATTAGGGCATTACCATACCTTGGATTTAGATTTTAGTTCCCAGTCATTGAAATGGGTCTGGAGTTAACTACAAGATTCATTTTCTAAGGCTCCATATTTAATTTCTGTGTTAGCTGGCTGGCAAAAGATCAGGAGATGTTCAGACTTTTCAAAGGTGACATGAAGTTTTGAGGATGATGGGAAGTGGTGGGGTATCACGCAAGTGAGGGACAAATGCAAGAATGAATGGGGTTTATACACTGAGTGATGGAAGTTGGTAGATGAAAAGTAAAAGTTAGAAATTGAAGCAAAAAAAAACAGCAAACTTGAGTAGTAGGCCTAGCAACCCGTTTTTGGTTCTCATTTATACTGTTGTTTGAGTGGCTGCCATCAAGTTGTGCAGCAACTCCATTCTTTTTCTCTTAGTAACAGTCAGGTTGTGTATAATAGCAAAATAATATTTTCTGCGGCACAGTTTCCGCAATCTCCACCTTCAAAAGGAAAACTTCCTTTGAAGCACTTCTGTTGCCATGCAACAAGCTGGCCTATCTCTCATGGTTCGGGTTTTCTAGAGGAGCCAAAAGGTCAAATGCAAGGACTTCATATTCAACTTGCAGCTAAACCAAAGTACATCTGTTAGAACTTTAAAACTAAATCCGTTTAGGTGAAAAAGAGTACTAGAATGGCATGAGATCAATCTGGTTTCTGGCTTAGCTCTCTAATTACTTGCATCACAACTTTCAGGAGTGAAAAAATGGCAAGATCTCCTAGTCATATTAAGAATTGGCAACAGGCGTTTTCCATAGATTCCAACAACAATTATATGTGTTTAACAGTAGGCTATTGGTCCCAGCCTTTCCTAGTTGAAAGCAAATGTTTTGCAATCTTAGATGAGGGATCAAGAACATTGGCATGCATTAGGAGCATACTTCATTGGCGTGCATGATGAGAGCCATGTAACTATCCTTTGATTCAAATTTTCACACGGAAGGTAGTTATGGAGATTTGAGACTTATGGTTTTTAGGCAGCCAATTGGAAGGTGATCCATCCCTTCACGTAATTGTTTTGTAGTTATTTGTTCAACACAACCTTTAATTTTTCCTTCTTGCAAAAGGCAGCCTTCTTGGTACTAAAAAACTAATCTCTTTTGTGTGTGGGTCTTATGTGAATTTGCTTTACTATGAAGCCGACAACATTTTGTGAGTGCACAGTTACAAGCAACCAACCTGTTTAGGTCCTTTTGCATAGAAACTAAATATCCATCGAACTCACCTACTTCTGGACAATTAGCAATTTGTTAACAGAGTTTGTTTCTATTCAACCCTACATTTACACTTTGTAGAAACTATATTAAGAGGAACTTGCACATGGCTTTCACAACTCATTATTTTCCAAGACAATGCGGCTCTGCTTCAGCGGGTACTGGGTGCCTGTTCTGGTGGTCAAGTACTTCACCTTCAGCTTGCTACATCCGTCCCACATGATTTCTGCTGGAACACCAACTGGGAGGGGAAACCCTACTAAGTTGATGTTTGTAAATTTCAAGATTGACTTATGCTGATGCAAGTTTCTGTGGCAGGTGGAGTGCCCCGAGTATCTTTATGAAAACTTGTCAAAGGTTTCCATTAGGTTGCTGTGATCAGAACCCACCGTGTGTATGTGTATCTTTCCATGCAGAAGCTGTTGTGATCACAACACAGTGTGTCGTGTGTATCTTTCCATGAGGCTACTGTGATCAGAGGTACACACATCACTGCACGCTATGTGTAAACTTCAAGATTGACTTATTGTGATAAGAGGTACACACATCACTGCACGTTATGTGTAAACTTCAAGATTGACTTATTGTGATCAGAGGTACACACATCACTGCACGCTATGTGTAAACTTCAAGATTGA
>Ga0209208_10006563_pt1 | contig 16023 bp, 10 predicted proteins | sample S1TSphfallax_3_FD_187694 | JGI IMG/M metagenome (GOLD analysis project Ga0209208, IMG submission 187694) | Host-associated microbial communities from peat moss isolated from Minnesota, USA - S1T2_Fd - Sphagnum fallax MG (SPAdes) (version 2) | ecosystem: Host-associated > Plants > Peat moss >...
GCTTTGGTGAACATTTATACTTATATACGCATGCATCACACATATATACCAATTACTAATCATGTTGCAAACTATTATGGGTGTTGTTGACACTATGTTTTGATCAAATGTCTTACTTGGTGGCTTCCAGGAATTTGAGTTCAAACTATTTCAATGGTTCAATTATTCCGACATCAATTTTTGACACTTCAGCAAATCTAGCAGTATTGGATTTGTCACACAACAATTTCATTGGTCTTCTTCCTAACTTGAGTGCTTTTTCAAATTCTTTGACACAATTGTAAGTTCACAATTCCCAATACATGTAACTTTTTGAAAAACACAAATCCTCAATGAATTTTTAAAATGGTGTCCAAGAACTAGGTCCATTATATCATTCAACTTATATAATAGACGTGTAAATTTTATTTGTTGAATTTTCAAGCATGTAAAAAATCAAAGGATCTTAACAAATTAGTTCAACAACTATACCACCAAGTATTTCATGCAAAATGAATAAAGTTCCTATGTTCCATCTTTTGATGAATCATTTTGAAAAAAACCTTTGACCAGAGACAATGAATAGATTGACACTTGTGTGTGTGTTCTTGTAGGGATTTAAGTTTCAATTCTTTTAATCCAGGTCCATTTCCATATGATTTGGCAAGCCTTCCAAATTTGGAAATTTTGTAAGATATTTGAACATGTACACAAATTTAGTTCATATTGTTGAAATGTTTAGTTTAATATACATCATGAACTCACAATAACCATTTTGACATACAAAACTTCAAATTTTCACACATTAATATTGGAAATTTATGAGAATGCAACTAATTAACATAAAAAATCAATCATGAAGCATTTAATCTAAGTAGATAAAATTATATGATTTCCAAATCAATTTTGGCACTTGCACAAACACATTGAATTAACCAATATTACAGTAGTAATTATATTTAATCTTTGATCTTGGTACTAGACATATTTACCATCCTAATTTGATATGAATAAATTTATTTCTCAAGGTTTTTCTTATTAAAATGAGGTTGTCATGTTTGGAAACTTGTTCTTCCCACGCTGCCCACCTTCAATGATAATTTGGTTTCCTAAACTCAACCTAGTGGAATGTTATTTTTGTCTTGTGGAGCTCTTGCCATCACATGATTTATGTTTGACTTGTGTTTGTAGAGTACTCGATAACAATGCCATCGATGGAACCTTGGATATCCATGGCATTAGACATTTAGGTGATACACTATCGAATGGCAGTAAGACTAGTCATCTACAAATTTTGAGCATCCAATTCAACAATATAACCAACGTTGACTACTCCCCTGAGAATATCACAAACATTACCACTGTTTTCAAGTAAGTTATTTCTATACATCAATTTATTTTATGCCATTTAATATCTTATTTGTGTTTTGATATGGACTAGTATATTTTTATCCTAAGTCATTTTATTTAAATTAACAAATGGTAATCATGTTTTAATAAGAACATTTTTTTGTTAATTTCTACATTAAAAAACCCTACTAAAAGTTTTTATTTCCATTTCTAGGCTCCAAGGAAACCCCTATTGTACTTCAAATAAGCAAAGTAACGGACAAAGATGTTATTGCAATCAAATTTGTCTCCTATTAAGTGGTGCGTACAAACACTTTGATTGAATGAAATATAGGTCAAATGAGGTTAATTAAGTTTTCTTGCATTTGGGATTTGTTGTCAATAAGCATGGAACTACAATGGTTTCAAGGAATCTGTAAGAACCCAATATAACCTAGACTAATATTGATTCATTTCTAACTTTTACTAAATATTGGATCATGGCAATGATTATTAGACTCTTTAAGTGAAATGGCATTAGATGTTTTCGTTGTAAACATGGTCACAAATTTGTCTTTAAATTATTTTTATTTTAAAAGTTAAGTCACAAAATATGTAAAACTATACCTCTCACCTCTTTGTCAATTGAAGTATAAGATACGAGAAAAGGACATATACAAAATTCATGATGAGATATATTAATAGACTAAAAACTTTAATCTTAATTCATACATTTCCATGTAAAATGTGACACATCCATGTTGTGCAACTCCTAACATTGTTTATATGAAAATTGTTATTTCAATGAATAAACAATTCAGGACGAAACATTCGACACGTGATTATAATTTCAACAACAATTTGTGTTTTTATTCTCTCACTTGTGATTGCCATTGGTGGTTGGATATTTTGGAAATATAAGCAAAAGAATCGTTATGAACTTATTCAAATTCAAGAAAGTAAGTCATAGATACAATCTCAATGATGTGAAATTTTCATTAACTTTAATTTGAATTTGTTTTCCCATTATTATTAGGTTGTATGTTTTTAAGAGTCTTTTGCACATTATACTGAATTTTAGTTTAGGTACAAAATGAATTTACTTTTGTATTGAAACTCATTTGCATTAAAAGTTGATTTAAATATTTAATTCAAACATTAAATTATTGTGAACAACAGAATTTGCTAAATTCGAGGTTCAACCTACCATCTTTGCTTATAATGAGCTCAAAGTTGCCACAAGAGACTTTCATCCAGATACAAAATTAGGTGAAGGAGCTTATGGTGTTGTTTACAAGGTATTAACCTTTATCATACCATACCTCACATATTACCATGCCTCCCATGATATTACCAAAATTATTAATACTAAAAATTTGATAAATATATATTTTAAATGTATGTAATTTTATGATCCTTCCTGAACATATTTGAGTTTTTATTTTAGATTCAATGATCGATTGATACTAAGAATTTGAAATTTTGAATTTGTGTAATGTATAACATTAATATGTGTGTGCACCTTATCAACAAATATAAAGATTCTAGATATGCACATTCAAATTTGGTTATACTTGAATGTAAACATACATGAAATAGTGCACAAAATCTTAACGACATGTCATGCAGGTTCCAAGGTTGTTATGGTTTAGAACTTAATGTTTTTGTTTTACAGGGAACATTTCAAGGCAATCAAGTGGCTGTGAAACAATTGTTCAAAAAAAACCAGCAAAACATTGATGAATTCATTAATGAAGTCATTACTATCAGTGGAGTGAAACATCCAAACCTTGTTAAATTAAAAGGTTGTTGCATTACAACATCAAGCAAAAGGCTTTTGGTGTACGAATATGTTGAAAACAATGATCTAGCTGAAACATTATTTGGTGAGTTCAAAAATTCAACTTAATTTTTCATGCCATTTGAAAGTAGTTTTCTTAATGTAAATTCAAATGACACAAATATGTTTAGATGTTTTATGTGACATGGAAATTTTATTTTGTGTTGTTTTTTTATCCTTGTAAATCTTTGCACCAAAAACATATATTCCACATGAACTATGATTTGACCCAAGTTTAAAAATGTGTGAATGAATTAAGTGGGGGATGACTAGTAAATTTTCATTTATAAATGTTACATGTATTCCAATGGATCACATTTGGATTTTTTTTTTGTAGAGCACAAAGGAAATCATGTTTTGACATGGCCAATGCGATTCAATATCATTCTTGGAGTGGCATGTGGTTTGCGATACCTTCATGAAAATCAACCACGAATTATACATCGAGATATCAAAGCAAGCAATATTTTGCTTGACAAAAAATTTTGTGCAAAAATTGCAGATTTTGGCTTGGCCTTTTTATTTCCAGATGATAAAACCCACATGTCCATGGTTGAAATTGCTGGTACAAAGTGAGTATGAAATTTTTGACATAATATATGATTTTTTCTTGATGTGATATTGATTTTATGTTGTGACACAAAGTTGTAATCATCCACTTGAAGAAACATAATTCATGTAATGTCCATGGCATATGTTTGGAAACAAACTAAAAACGCATATATCATAATGCTACATAGTATAAGTTAAGGGATATTATTAGAGAAATGTTTTTTACATTTGAAAGTTATATCATCTTGTTTTTTTAAAAAAATCCATTCCATGTCATATGTTGGAAGGGTTGAAATCATATTATTAATATAGATTAACATGAAAGTGCATCAAATACCAGTGATTAGACATATCAATCATTATTGAAAATGAAAAAATGTTTTACATTTAATGAAGGTCAATTTAGTTTATTTAGAAAATATGTGAAAATAACAACAATATTATTATTATTATTATTGACATAATTTTATTTATTATATTACATGTGCAGAGGGTACTTAGCACCTGAGTATGCAACACGTGGCCAACTCACAGACAAGGTTGATGTTTTTAGTTTTGGGGTTGTGGCACTCGAAGTTATAAGTGGAAGAAAAAACATCGATTACACCTTGCCTCCAAACGATATATATCTTTTGGACAATGTGAGCCCACCATCTCTTTTACATGAGTTGTGTTCCTTTTATGTAGATTTGTCTAAGGTCATGCATTTAAAAATGTTAGTGCATCTAGTGTGAACTCCCACTCCTCTTTTGGTAAAGGGGATATGTTATTCAGAATTGGCAACACCAAATTTATTTACTTGATAGCTATTCCTTGCTTTTTCAAAAAGATTTTACATGTTTTTCATAATGTTATTGTGTTAGTACATCACCCATCATGTGTGGTTTCTAAAAACTTGAAACCCATCAATATTGGGTTGGTTATAATTAAGTACATTTAAGTATCATTTAGTTTGATTCAATTTCAAATTTCTATCTTCATAATGGTTTGGGTGGGCATATGAAATTTGACCACAAAGGTTCCACAACAATTCATGAAAAAAGTTCAAATTAAATTCATATTTGAATGTTATTCAAATTCAAATTTGATGTTAACAAGTTGAACAATGGTTCAAATATATCACATTTCACGAATGCCATCTTATTGTAATAATGAGTGAGTTTTTCTTTGGTGAGTTTGTGTATAGGCTTGGCGATGGTTCTACAAAAGCAACATGATTGAAAATCTTGTGGATAAAGAACTTCAAGTACATAATGAGCTTGAATTGGCAAATATAACACAAGTGGTCAACATAGCCCTTTTATGTTTACAAGTTGAAGCAGAGAAACGACCATCCATGTCTCGTGTGGTGGGAATGCTCAAAGGGGAAATGGAAATTGAAGTATTACCCATGCAAAATTCAAGATTTGATGACTTGAATAGCTTATATGGAAAATTAAAGTATTCCTCCAAAAGTCTTGCAAGTGTTTCAGAAGACTTCAAGGACAAGGATGATCGACCATGGTTTGAAGGGAGCTCAAGCACTAATAGATCGTCAAGTTCAACAAACTCAAATCCATTTGGAAGTAAGTACATTGAGCTTAATGTTGTGAAGGAATGATGGAATGTAGCAAGTTTTGCACCCTTGTGAATTATCATGTGTCCCAAATTGAATTTTATGAAATAAGGGTCACATATCTAATTTTTATGTAATTTAGTTATGTCCAATTGTGATTTAATATTTCAAAACTAGAGTTTAATCTAACATGGGACTTTTATATGTACACAACCTCCAATGTCATACCACAAGTAAAAACCTTGTAAATTCATTATAATCATAGTTTGAAAATAACATCTTTTCTTTAAATGGATAAATATTTTTGTCACCATTTGAATATAAGGGCTTTGAAACTATAATTTCCACACCGTATGGAATTTTTAAGGACTTTTAAACATCACCAAAATAAATAAATAATGGTAAAGTCTTTTATGAAATGACTTTGGGGAGTTTTCATAACTTTGTTCACTTTCAAACATTTATATCATTAAATTTATTAATGAGTGGTCATAAATTACTATTTGAATTTCCTTAAAATTGTGAGCATGGGCATACAATGGATCTATGTATCTAGCATTGACCAAATACACTACTATAAAATAATTGCCTATGAATTCCAAATCCACCAAAATTTGTTCATCCTAGCTTGTAAATACCGTTCAATCTTACTTAGTTAGGAAATATCCTATTTGGATCTAAACACAATATTGCAAACTACATGTGCCCACTTAGGTAGTCATTAATCAAGTGCTTAATATTGAGGTTGCATATTGGGATTGGTAGATTGAAATTGCTTACAATCTTTGTGAAATATAAATTGGTAACAATGCAAAAATATATTGTAAAACAATGGTTGTGTGTCAAACAATTACTTGGAATTGATTTGGTTGCATTATTTATTTTCTTAATGTGGTTGGTTTGGGGATTTTGTTATGTGAAAGATGTTTAAAATAATTTATAATGATCATATAATAGGACTAAAAAATGGTGATTTCTCATACAATAGGTATTTTATATATAGTTTTTTTTTAAAGGTTGATTTTGTTAATCATGGGAGCTCTTTAACTAATTGTCATGAAATTGGTAACTTTCCAAAGTTCCCATTGTCAAAGTGTTTATAGCATCTTCACATAATCTCACAACAACCGCAAAAAAATTGTTTACATTGTTGGAAAAATTCTTTGATGTTGTCATGAATGGAATTCATTTTGTACTAAATTGCAAATGCTTCCATGTACCATAATGATGCCCAAAATGTCCTTTGTCTTTCCCCTTAAATGTGTTAAACATGTTTACAATTTTATTCATGGCAATGCCAATTTAACATTTGATGTTTTTCAAGAGTGTTCCCAATAATGTCTTCAAAAAAATTCATTACACATGCACAAATGTACAGAAAAATGAGCTTTTGAAATTCATTTAATGGTATTCCCAATGGTGTGTTCAAAGTCCTTAATGATGAACTTTTGTTGATATTTCACTGGGAATTTGAGAAAATAAATCAAAGTTCCCTATTACTCTCCTTATATACGAAAGAGGTTCATTGATGAGTTTTAGAGGTTGACAAAATGAGGTTTATCAACAACCCCCAACCACTAAACACAATACTTCATTATGTACATTAATTGCATGTACAATGACATTCCATAGTCTTACAAGTTATGCATAGATGTCATATTTGAAATTCAGTTAATTCATACACAATGTCAAAATAAGAGTTTGGTTACTTGGGGTGCATAATTAGGTAATGTTCAAATAAAATAGGTTGTTTGTAGTGTATCTCAACGGAAAAATAATCTGAACACACTTATTGATCACTTAGGGTAGATGGATGTATTTGTCTATGACATGGCAACAATGCAACGTTGAAATGGTGATGACATGGTAGAATTGTTTACATAGCATCACAATGGATTAAAAAATTGAAATATTTTTCAAAGTAACCCATCTTAATGCATGGCATGTCATATTATTTCATTGTTTATTTCTCAAATTTCACATTGCTTTCAATATGTTGACAATATTTTCTTTAACATCATGTCCAACTTTTTCATGTCTAAGGGCACACTCATAACCATAGGAACCAAAAAGTAGTAAAATCCTAGTGAAAATTACAAAAAAAGGATATGCATATGCAGTAAATCATTATCATTGTAAATATTGCAAAACTTGAGTAATATGAGTGTTAACATATTAAATTTGAAAAGTCATTACATCTAATTTTAGGTTTTGGTATAAGTTTTGATATTTTGAAATAAGTAATTGTTGGACTAAATTATGCCCCTTTTGCAATCAAGATTTGCTTGATTGCATATAAATACTAATTGTCGATGGTGGAAAGTTTTTGGGCACTAAGAAACCATTAAGCACATTCACAAAACAAATCATTGAAAAATAAATTTTGATTTTTTTTTTGGAATTTTTTAGTACATTTAAGTTTAAAATTTAAGTATTTTTTCATGTATAAGTGGGGTATAATCTACATGATGTATAAAGCAACTTTGTAACTTATAATTATAGCCTTGTCAAAACTAATGTGATGTGTCAAATTCGTATTATTTATCATGTTAGGATCCTCCTAGATGCACTAATTTCGCCTTTAGACCTTGTACAAATTTTACCCATGTAATTTTTTTCCACAAAAGCTTTTCATTACTGAAAATGATCCAAACCACTTTGAAGAGGAGAGGGCATCAAACAGTATTTCAATCATCCGTGGGAAATCAACAATGATCTCAGCTACTCATCAATACATGCATCCAAAAAGATAAGCACCATTTGGCAGGGGGAACTAGAAATGACAAAAACTAACAAATTTAAACCACACTACCATCATCATCATTGTTGGGTGATTGGAAATGATCTTGACTGCCCATGGGCAACTAAAATTTATCAGTTGTTATAGTTATTGTCAATTCAAATGACCAGAAACAATATAAGTTGTTTGTAGGTGACATGAATTATTCTATGCCAAATTAATTTTTCTTGTCAAAAAAGAAATGTTTGGGTTGACCTAAGTTAATGTTAGCCACCCATGGGTGATTAGAATTAGTCTACACCATTTCTCAGGGGCAAATATAAATGAGCTTAGCCATAGATTGGGCAATTGTAATTGATCTATACCCAAAAACGCTCTAGTAAAATTCTGAAGGGATTCTCACTTGAGAGATGTAAAGACAATGATCATGTGAGGCATGATGCAATAATTGGCTACCAGAGGAATTTACATGTGTCAAATGAAAAGCCAGTTCCAATGACTTATGTTGAAACAGCAGAAAATAAGGTGTATAGTAGTGGACCTCCACATTTGACCCCCCTCGTGTTGATCTTCTTGTGAATAATTGCCACTTTGGCTACATCAGAAAATTGACCAAAAACAAACATTATAACCCCCCCATTTTTATTTTTATTTTGTGGATTTTGTGATGTAGCCAAGGCAGTGATAATCTAAAAAATAATTTGGCTACACACTATAAATGAAACTTTTAAAATTAGAATCTTTCTTTATTCTGGACTACCTAGTAGAGTTACCATTTTTCAAAAGTTCCTCAAAAGTTGATGAATTTGGGTCATTTATCCCATCAAAAATCATTTGAATACATTGAAATCATATTTTCCAGGTCAAAATTTGGCCAAAAAAATCGACAATAAAAAAGTGCAAGTGTAACTTAGCCCATTTTATTGGTGAAACATCACCAAAAAGTATAATCTAAAATTAAAAAAGAAAATGATGCTGGAGGTTTTCAATAGGTAGAAGTGAGAAAATAAGAGTAAAAATTGCCAGATTTCTATACTTGGTTTTCAGCATGTAACCAAAACATACAAGGATGATTAAAGATTTGTATTCCATAGATTTGGCTAAATCTTCCCAGGCATTATTGACACTTTTATTACATCTTCTTATGGATGATAGCCACTTTGGTTGCCAAAAAAAAAAAAAATCCTCAAAAAAGATCACTGCTTAAACTTGCTTATAATTCAGACACTCCATGAGCAAATCATTTCACAGGCTTGCAAAATAATAGTAATACTAAGCATTTCTAATTTTATTACCCACTTCCAAACCCCGAAAATAAAATAAAATAAAATAATAAATTAATTAATTTTTTATAAAAAAACCCCATATCTAAAGTACGTATCAAACAAGAGAAATTTTATTCACTCTACATGTCTGGGAAGAAATTGCAACGGGCAGGAAAAAAATCGGGCAGGCATTACGGGCAAGAACAAGGCAGGAAAACGGGTAGGAACAAAGGACAGGAAAATGAGCAGGAACATGGGCAATAATTCGGGCAGGAAAGCGGGCAGTAATTCCGGTAGGAACGTGGGCAGGCATTCGGGCAGGAATTTGGGCAGGAGAAAAAGGGTGAGAATTCGGGCAGGGACGTGGGCAGGAACAAGGGCAAGATATCTAAAATAGTTTCCAGCAAGTATCCAACTATTAAAAGGATGCTTTAAATTTTTTTCAATTTTCATATCTAATTTTTCCCAAAAAATTCAAAATTCCAGGTAAAATGTCTTTCATAGGTTTTTGCCCCTGGTCACTAGGGCTACTGCCCCCCTCGCACGGGTGCCTTACCCTACACATAAAGCATTCCAAGGTTTTTTTTTCCTTGTATTTGAGCGCTCCTCCCCTACACAAAAAAGTTCATCCTTCAAATTGAAGGACTCGTTCAAAAAAATCATCCTTCAATTGAACGACCCATTCAAAAAATTCATCCATCAATTGAAGGATGCTTTCAAAAATGCTTCAATTGCAGGACCTGTTCAAAAACTTTATCCTTCTATTGAAGGACCCCTTCAAAAAATTCAACCTTCAATTGAAGGACCCCTTTGATAATGACATGCAAACTTTTAACCATTTGAAATAGAAAATTGTTCATGCTTTGCCTTGGGGCTTCTCCTATGGGCCTCCCCTAATTTTCAGGCCTACACCGTCAACCTACCACCATCAAATTAGGCAAGGCCCTCCCAAATGATCTAGAGCAAGGCTTCTCCTACACCTATCAACCCTAGTGACAAGTATTTCAGATCCTGGAAAGGGTCTAAAGATAGGCCCTTGTCCTATACCAAGTTGAAAGTTAGGAGTTTTGCTTGCTGCCACCCAACTTCACATTGTGGACCTAACTTGTGTTAAGGTCCATTGTGTTAAGGTCTTCACAAGACATTCCATTCTTATGTTTTTTTTTGGTTTATTAATCATTAAATTCCAAAAAAGAATCCACAACAATTGTTATATTAACAAATAGATGCAACATTAAGTTCCAATAGGTCGTGACCAATATAAAAGGAATTTTATTTTTTCCTTTCATATTTCTTAAAGTAAAATTTGGTTAAGTTTTCTTATGGACGATCACCACTTTGGTTAAATAACAAAATTCAAAGTGAATATAATCTTATCCCCACGAAAATCAAATATTTGAAGTCCAATATTGTGTTCTATTAGATTGAGGCCTTAATACTATTGAAACTAACTAAATCACACACAATAAAAACATGCATGTAAATCAATAGACAAGAAGACATCAAGACACCAACTACAAAGTTGGAATAACTCCAAGATTTTCCAATGGAAGCCAAACATCATAATTGAAGTTGAGTGAAAGAGAAGACATCAATCACAAAGTTGGAGTTATTTCAAAGCTTTTCGCATCAATGCCAAAATGTTAAATTGGGTTGGAATCATTTTGGGAGTGTTGTTGTGTGTATCCAAAAGAATACCATGCACTTACTTGTCAAGTTCAACTTTTTTAATATTGATTTTGTTTATCATTGACTCCAACAATATGTAATTATGTTGATCTCAAACTAGACATTTCCCTTAAAGAATTTCTAAAAAAAATCCATTTCAATGTATATTGTATATGTAGGAATTTTTTTTTTAAAAAAGTATTGAAACCATATTTGGTAGTAAAATAAAATGAATCCTATCATAACACTGTGGTAGAAAAATTCCAAGCAAGGTCATAATAGTTGTAACTCTTGATGGCATGTTTAAAAAAAAGCTAGTGATCAACTACATGATTATTTATGGGACATGTAGTACTTATGTAGTCTTTTGTAAATTTTCATGCCTAATCCATGGTTTGGATCCATTAGAAAGCTTGTGAATCAGTCATTGGATTTGTCATACTAATTGGTGTTTTTTTTGGGAAGAAAATTGTTGCAAGGTGCAGTACTTGGAAGGTTGGACATTATTGTCATTCAACTTGGCCAATTGTAAAATAGACCAATAATTTTGAAACTTATTTTGTTTTATAATGTGATAATTATTTCCATTTTGTGGTTTTATTTGCATGTGTATAAGAAAAAAACATTTTATCATCTTAAGTTTCAAATTTAGTTTCAAGGTTTAAGTTCATGTTTAAACCTGCCTCTTATGACTAGCACCTTTGATCAATTCCTCCCTTCGACAATTGAAGTCTCTAACTAGTTTAAAAATAAACAAATGTTTTCCTACATGATTGTGTCAATATTGTTTGAAGTGAAAAAGGGCCAAATGACCCTTCCTTTCCATCTTGTTACTTATTTTTGCCAAAGAATATTCATAACATTACAAAAGATGCAAGCATTTTTCATTTTAAGTTGGGTGATAGCAATAGGCTTAACTACTCTTGACTTCCACTTCAAAACCCATCCCCATCCCCACTATCAACTTGTTATGGGCAATTAGTAGATGAGATAAGGACCCTTTCTACCTTTGCTTGAATTTCAAACCCTTAGCTACTAATCAACTTGTTTGGACTTTAGTCCTTTCCTTTTGTACCTTTGCATCTTCCTTAAGTTTTGGGCATATTTATAAATAAATTCATATAGGGTTACAACAAAAATAAAATACCTAAGTCTTGATTATTCTATAAATACCTAATCTATTGCACATAGGTAGGGGTGTGACCAAACAACAAGTCACCCTAATAGTGTGAACACAACAAGTTTTAGGGTTTCATTTTTTTGTTTTATTGTTTTCATTAACTGTCAACTTTTTGCATGCTTGCGGCAAGAATATGTCCATTGCTGCTGCAAGGAATGCATGGGTAGGCAACTTTGTTTGTTTGTGTGTTATGGAGAACATGAGTTGTGCCGAGCGATGGATGGTGGAAGGAGCAACTGCATTAAAGAAAGGTTTGCGTAATTGACAGTGGAAGGTAAGATAAGAGGGAGAATGGAAAAGCAAGGTGGTAGGTTCTTTCTGGTATTTTTCTTCTTGTTCAGACTATTGGGCTGGTCATTGATGAATTCTACTACGCCAATGATTTAACAAAGTAGTATTGTGGTTCAAAGTAAGGATAGATATGAGGGGTTAATGCTGAGGGATGATGAAAAAAGAAGGGGTTTGAGCTGTAGAATTGAGTGACATATTGAAATCAAGATGCATATGGGAAGGGGGAACTTTTTGTTGCAACACCTTGAATTTATGTTGTAGAACAAATGTCAGAGTGGGTGCTAGAAACCTCAAAGGGGTGTCCTTAGGTTAGGCAGAATGAAAGAAAGAAGGTCAAGAGTGGGGAAAGCTTGAAGAGAAAAATCTATGGTATATTTTTGCATCAAAATCTGTCTTCTTGAGTGGTTTTAAGTGAACCTAACATGTGTTGTTCAAAACCACGTTCATAATATTTAAATCCAAGGGCATGCAAGGTTTAGGTTTTCAGATGAGAGATTTGGTGTGATTTTGCATTGTTGCATTAAGTGGGAAAATGGTTAGTAGTTCATATGGACTTAGTGAACCTTGAAAGTTCTGACCTCCAAGCCATACTTTGAATAGATTTTGGAATTTTTAATGGTGTAAATTGTTACTTGGCAACCAGTAGTACATTACCAATAAAGAATGTGTGATGAAAATACACATAATTGTAACATAATTTCAAAGTTGTGTGTACAGAAGTGGGTTTTGTCAAAATAAGTAAACATCAATAGTATATCTCCTTGACTGTGGTATTCACAAATCAAATAATGGGATTAGTTGTAGGATTCCAGAGAGTTTGACTCTATTTGATGCTTTTATATGCCATTGGGCTTGTTCTTTTAATCTTCCCCTTTCTTTTGGTATTGGTGCTAAATTTTGTTCGGTGACAGTGTGGGAATTCCCTTACATTTAGACTATGAAGACGATTAGGATAGTATGTCATCATCCAGTGAGAGTGAGATGGTAATGAATGACATTACACAAGAGATCCATGAACAATAATTAGTTGTTAGGTTTAATTGTTTGAAGAGGCAGGACAAACCTCAAATAGGAGCCTTAATTTTGCGAATGTTGGGATTTGGCATAATGATTATTGTGGGTGTGAATCCTGATGAAGCTCGAATTGGGGATGTTGCAGTGGAGATAACCCATAATGGTTTTTGCACATGTGCTCATGTTTGGATGAGGATAAGGGATGGAGCAAGGGGTTGGGAATCAACTTCAAAGTTACAGAAGCAATATCACTATACCTCATACCTTGCGTAGAAACTCATCTTCCATTCCTAAAAGATAGAATAATACACCTAGGGTAGGAGACATTTGGATTCCCCAACTTTTTGTCTCATTTAACCATTTTGTTAAACTCTACATACCTCGTATAGAAGATTTGTTTTAGAATGGAGACCAAGTTATTAAGGTGGAGCACTTGGGGTCAAGATCTCACATCTTGAGTTGGAGAATATGGTGGGATGTGGAACAGAGGTTGTAGTACCAACTAAAGTCTACAAATGAGCAAAATTTCTCCACCCTACCATCTAACATCATGCCTTTGAAACTTGTAATGGAGGGAGATTAGTCTGAAATTCTAACCTAATATTAAATTAATGGATTATAATGACTAAAGATGTGGAAACTCAACATAAGTTCCACAATTCAGTTTGACATCTGAGAGGTTGATGAAGAGGGATTATCATGAAAACCCTAAAATTTCACTCACTAAAATTTATTTATCTTTAGGATTCTCATCTTTGAAGGATATGGGTGTGACTACCTCGAAGCAGAAGTAGTGCATGATGCTTTTAACATGATCCATGTTGGTTCCTTGTACCAATTGGCATTGTGGTAGAAGATTAATGCAACATCCGATAGGCAATAGTGGATATCCATCCAATCTAGTGAATGCCACTTCTTGACCCGGGTTTTTCTTGAATCCAAGATATGAAACAAGGTGATGCACTCCCAAGCTCTTTGATGGACTCAACTTCGAGTCTAAAGGTGAAGATAATGAAAGGAAAAGGAGTTGGGGCATGCTCCTTAGTGTCGCAACCCCAGTTTGGGCAAAGTGTGAGGATGAGACTCACACTCCCAAAAGTGGGGACTTGGAGTCCTCCAGGACTCCCGCAACTTCAGAGCTCGACAGCAGAGGGAAAAACACCTTGCCTTGAGGTGTTCTTTATACCGTTGAAAAGGTCTCAAAGTGTAGATGTCCAAAATGGCCTTGCATGAGCCATTTGGACATCTGCAGCCCAAGTTATGGGCAAAAGAAGGGCCGGGAGTCAAACTGGCAGTTTGACTCCTTACCACTTAAATTCGGGAATCGACCTCTTCCCAACGTCTGCAGAAGGAGTGCGATGGGGCATTGGAAAGCTCTCGAGGAGCGCTACAACTTTGGTTTAGACCTCACTCCAATCGGAGGTTGGAGCCGAGAGATATGAGTTCCCAAAGTCCCGGGAGTCCAACCCGGGACAGTTTCGGGACTCCCCCTTGGGGAGTCTCGAGAAAAAGTGCCATTTGGATGTGGCTCCCACGGAGTAACGCAAAGAATACTATATGGGGGAAGGTGGTGGCTTCCCCCGAACGGGGATCGTGGTGAGTCAAGTGAGTCCAAGGTCGCCCGTGGCTTGTCCCAACACCAAATGGATGCAGAATGAATTCTAACCAACTGGGGTTGGTTTTGGATGCATGATTGTGTAAGAACATAATTGTCCCTCTTCCTAGTCTAATCCCAGGACTTCTAGCATGCCCCTCTTACCCCCTTTAGTGCTGGAAGTCGGGAGCGGCCCTCAAGTTCCATCTTTCCGCAATTTCATATACTTAGACCCTCAAGTGGGTCTAATAAGGAACTTGGGAGCGCGTCACTTAGCTCGCAGCACTTTGGGGGTAGAAGGGCATGTTGTAGCTCCTAGATGGGATTAGGAAGATTGACAAGTAATTCAATTACTCACATGGACTTGCACAAACCAAACAACAAGTTGGTTAGTGCATAGTTGGAGTACCGTAGTGGCATACCCTATTCACGACCCGAGGTCGTGAATAATTATTTTCAGTCGTTTTTTCCTTTTGCAGTGGACAAATTCCGATTTTCAAGATTTACGCACAGCCCTTGGTTAAGGGTTTTGAAGGTTTTCGCAAGGTTTGCCTATAGGATCCTGGTCGTTGGTTGACAGGGCACTCAAGACATCTTAACCATTCAATTTAGGATTCTGCTGCCAATTTTTTTTGTGATCCGTGCCACTACTAGAGTCACTGGACCTTTGTTGGCACGAAGGAGTGTTCTGTTGATTCAATTTGTGGGAGCTTGGGACTGGGTACTGGGGTTGGCGACCTTCTGGTCGCCTCACCGCCATGGCGTCAGGGAGCAAGGCTGCCACCATCACCCGCTTCTTTAGCCCTCTTAACAAGGAGGAAGTGCATGAAAAGATAAAGAAAGATTCGGTAGCCTGGCAGGAGGAGGAGAGAAATAGAGTAGCTCGGAATGAAGCATCTAAGGCAGCAAAAGAAAGTGCTAGATTGGCAGCGAAACGGCCGGTGGGGAGACCAAAGAGGGTTAGGGCTCACGCTGTCCTGGTGCCTCCAAACATGGGAGCTGAGAAGGAGGGCGAT
>Ga0209208_10006565_pt1 | contig 16020 bp, 11 predicted proteins | sample S1TSphfallax_3_FD_187694 | JGI IMG/M metagenome (GOLD analysis project Ga0209208, IMG submission 187694) | Host-associated microbial communities from peat moss isolated from Minnesota, USA - S1T2_Fd - Sphagnum fallax MG (SPAdes) (version 2) | ecosystem: Host-associated > Plants > Peat moss >...
GTTAAATTTACACTAGGAAAAAAGAATCCCATTTTTTTTCGCCCAAAAAGAAAAGGGAAAAAAATGCCAACAAAAAATCTCTGCTAAATTGCTATACTCTAAATAACCAGGAGCCAACAATTATTCATCAATAAGGAGCTTACAAAAGACTATAAAAAAACCACCCATATATCAATTCCTCAAAATTGTTATCACTGCTTCTCATCCAAAAAAAACATTGCTACATGGCTGCCAGGAAGCCTGCCCCCAAAAAGGCCTAGCTAGACTTGAGGCAAGTGAATTAACTTACACAGCTGGTCATAAAATTTTCTAAGCTGACCGCTTGGGGAAGTATGTTATTTTCATGCTGCCCAGATGTCGCGTATTGGCTAAAGATCTAAGCTGTTTGAGGCTAAGATGAGTCGGGCCTTAGAATTGAAGCCTAATTCTCACGAGCCAAAAAACATTTAAATAAAAGATCAAGTGATGAGCTTTACGCCGTGCAACTCCCCAGCCCCTGAGCATTACGCTACACATAATCATCCCTCATGAGAGTCTAAATGCTCCGATTGGCTGTCTGGTCATGAGTTACAACCCGTAATCTTCAACCTCTGTTTCATAAGCGACGGAACCGTCAACACAAAGGTACCACCATGGGCTGGCTCTCGTTGGCCCAATGATTCTTCTGTTAACCCTTCAGCTGCTTGGATGAGCATTTTATATAAACTGCTCTTTGCATGGATGAAAAAAGGCATCTCAATTCTCATTAGGGATGGTTGTGTCCCTTAACCAGAGAGAGGGCAGTGGTAACCTGAGGAGAAGCTCTAATTGCAATTGGTAACGGGAGAGGAGTTGAGTGACACTATAATGCCCACTAACTCTTCTTCATACATTAGGTTAGTAGGTTATATAACATAATATAGATATCCATTTATTTATACTGGGAGAGGGCCATACTGAAGAGATGAGGACAAAACTGGGGGGGTTGCTGGACTTGTTGTACCAAGCCCATTAATGGGAGGGGTGTGATATTGTTTCAATTGATATTGGATACTGGAAGGAACACTTGATGGCCTGAACTTTTTCTAGAAAGGCAAAACAAACAACCCTGGCTCCTTTTTTGTCACCCTCCTGGTTATTGAATGTCACATGGACTTATGATTTGTTATGATGGCCACATCTGATGAGGCATCAGGACTATAAGAGCATCTCCAGCAGTGCTGAGTAGGTATCTATTGATCCTGCACACTTAACAACACTGGATGAGGCAAAGTCAAAACATGCCGGTTTGGCTCAGGAAATTGGTTTTTGGCTCAGCATAATTGCAGACTTTTGCAGTGGCTGGTACAAAGGCGCAACACCATTGTGCACCTGCAGAAAAGAAAAGAAAAGAAAAGAAGAGACTGTAATATAGAATATGATCATCCTGCACAATACAAATGGATGAAGAAAAGTCCATAACTTGCCGGTTTAGCTCAGGAAATTGGTTTTGGCTCAGCATGATTGCGGAGTTTTTTGCAGCGGCTGATAAAAGGTACAGCAACTTTGTGCACCTGCAGAAAAGAAAAGAGTGTAATAGATAGGACCTGACTGCTGCTCAGTATTTCTGATTGCCCCCATCGTACTGATTGGTCCAGGTAGTTTGCTATTAGTAGTCCCCCACCTATTTTGCTGTCCCAGTTTCAGTTGTTATGAGTGCGAGGCGAGGTTGAGAAAAAAAATAATAATAATAACCAAAACTTGGATGTGAAAAATAATTTTTGCAAGGTCACATACTGAGTGCACTTGCTGGAGATGCTCTAAAGAGTGTAACAAGTATATGGGTCTCTTGAGGGGCTTTCAGGTGGGGAGAGGTGGGGGGCCAAGGTGAACCCAGCATCACGGACATTCATTCTGGTATCTTCACATTCTTGAGTGAAGCCTCTTCGTGGCAACATTTAGTATAATCGAGGAAATGTTGAATTTGGACTTGAAGGCCACACATGTGATCTAGTCTTAGGATGGGATATTTGCAGATTAGGAAAAAATTAAAGCCCCCCATAATTTGGAGTTTTTAGCATAGTACCAATTTAGGTGCTTGTTCACCTTGACCCCTAACCCGCCTTGGGTGACCCCGGTGGCTACATGAAATGGGTGGCGTATGCAATAAGTATGATTTGGCCTAATTGCCAGATTCACTCATGGTGCCATAAGGATGCATCCTACAATTGCAAGCCTGTCTTGGATTCTGCTAGACTTCTTGTGCAAGTTGCATACGGGAGTACCTTATACGGTTTGGTACTTAGATGCGGAATGAATAATTATTTTATTTTCTAAAAATCAAGTTTGACAATAAATAATTATATTTTTATATTAAAATTCAATTTGATATTACGTTGGAAATAGAAATATTCAGCAATGGGGTGAGTGATCATTCCACTTAATGAATGTCCACCAAAAGATCTCATCAAAATGAGAAGTAGTAACTTATTTGCATGATTTGTTTTCTTCATCACAATCCTTGATTGCAAACAACAAGGCCTCCTCCACATTATTCAACAACCAAAGTCATAGTACGCATTTGAGTTTGAGTTGTTGCTAAGCATAAGAAGTCTTAGTACACATTTGAGTTGTTGCTAAGCATAAGTAGGTAAGCGAATAATAAATCAACTACCTAATTAGATGCTGAAATAACAACTAAGGCATAGAGAATGATAATAACCCTAAATAGAATCTACCACAAATATTTGTCTCAAGTTCTCAAAAAATTTGCCTCGACCAACAAATAATTTCCCTTGCCTTTCAAGGTTTGAGGGAGATAATTTCTTTTTTAAATCAACATTTTTTTAAAAATGATTTAATTTATGTCGGAACGTGTAATGGTACTATGGTAGTGGGTAGAAGGATCATTACTCTTTCTTCATTTACTTTCATATCTGGTTTATAGCCACATTTGGCTATATCTTCTTTTGGTGATCACCACTTCGGCTACATTACAACATTGGATGGATTTTTATTTTAATTTTTAATTTTTTTGGATGGATTCTTTTTTTTTAAACACTGCCCTGAAGCTTTTAGGCTGGTATCTTGCAAGTAAAGAGTAGAAGATTAGTAGAGAAAATTGGTAGCCCATAACAAGGCTTAAAATTGAAGCCTCCTTGTCCTTGAGAGGAGGAGGGGGACTTATCCTTCTAACACAAAGGCCCCAACACTAAATTCCTAAAGCACTCAGAGAAATTTCTTTGTGTAATTGGGTGGCACCTTAATCCATGAATATTCGTCATAGAAAAGAAGAGTGGTCTTATTTCAACTCCCGAAGAGTAGTACAGATCTTGTATCCTTAATATTGAGAGACATTTTATGCCTCCTTTTAGGCATAAGAATCCTTTGCACTCGTAAGTAAGCACGAGATCCCCCCCCCCCTCCGTACCTTTGAGAGAAGGTGTACAAACATTCCCCCACTCTTAGGACGAGGGTCCAAGGTCCAGGGATCAATGAATGCAAGCAATCTTATTGGTTGGAAAGCTTTTAAATTGGTCCCAAAGGCATTTAGACGAGTGTCCAAGACCAAAAAAAAGTGGCAAATTGAGGCTAAAAACCTACATGGCACCTGTTTTGGAAGGAAAATCAATCGGTTCGGACCCAAAAACAGTGCTAAAAGGAGAGCTCCTAATTTGGAGAACCAAGAATCAGGCTAAGGGACTTAAGGTATACAGTCCAACTCAAGGACTCAATTTGCTTCAAATCAGTCCCAATTGGTTCCTAGGAAATTGGATGAGGCTGGACCCGGGTCTAAAGTGGGGCCTTAGACCTTGTGCTTTATACAATGGGTTCAACCTTAAGCTAGAGCCCCATTGTAGGCCACTTCTTTTGGAAATGACCCCACTCTAGGGCTTTACCCTACTACATCTTCAGACCTGAAGGGCAGGATGGCAATCCAATGAATCAATCTGAAATGCACTTAATTAATTAAAGATCCCTTCAATTCAAGTGTAAATATTATACATTATTGTATGATACAACAAACACTCTCAATTCTTATCCCAAGTCAAATTTGTGTGGGAACTAAGAAGTGGGAATTGACTTGGACTTAATTGGTTAGGTAGGGGGTGTTCTTAGGAAGGGCTATTTAGTCCATGCCAAAAATAATATTTAGGAATAGAATTTCCATGCAACCAATGAGAAGTGGCCTCATGGAGTGAAGGGGCCCTCCTTTCTTTCTTGTGGGTGGGGAGGGGGAGGGGGAGGGGGTGTTTTTTTTCAAGTTGTGTTTGGTGTGGAGATTGGACTCTTCACTCTTCACTTTCCACTTGGACAGTCAACATTCCATGCACGCCTTTTTTTTTCTTTTTCTTTTTTTTTCCTCTCTCACGGTTTTGAAGGGTGGGGAGGGGGGAGATAGATTCAAAGCAATGAGTTCCCAAGTTCCTCACATGTTGCCCCCAAAGAGTTCCCAATAGCACCTCACTTTTATCACATATGCTTTGGCAAATGTTGTCCTCCTTTCACCTATATAGTTGGGCCAAAGGGAAGGAACTCTATAGTTTAAAAAAGAAACCTTCTATTTTGGGGAGTCTCCATAATATTTATTTCTTTTTGAGTGATGAGCCAATCAAATTGGCTTATTGCAAACCCAAAAAAAAAAAAAAATCTGAAATTGGTAGCCACCTCATCTAATTAATGCAAACCACAATAGGTAGTGTGTTCAAAAATCCAAAAATGCAGAGTTTTTTACAGGGATTATTATAATGTGACTCAACACCCACCCGTGCACTATCCATTGGAAAGCTATTCTGACTCAGTTGTGCAAGGCTGAGCTCATTGGGCAATTTGAGCCACCGAAGTAAAGCTATTGGATGATGTCCATTGAGTTAGTTTGGTGGGTAAAAAAAGGCTAACATGCAAGCTTGACCTTGGCCATATCAACACTCTACCAGCATTCTACACCTCCCAATAAGTGTTTTTTTCTTCCCCCTCCAACAACACTATTATTTCCAAAACTTATTCATGTCATGGACATTATCCATGCACTCATAAGATCACATCAAACAAGGACCAAATGTGCAACCTTGCAAACCATGTTTAATCATGTGGCCTCCTTTGGCGTGAAAGGATCTTACTAGAGTAGACAGGTCGATGACGTCCGAATACTCAAGCTCATAGAAAGCTTTAAATCCATGGACATAGCTATGTTGCTCTAGAGTTCAAAGAGGTATTGTGGACCTTCATTTGGTTCACCCATCAATGTGAAGATCATTCAAAATGGATCAAAAATGAAGAAGATATAAGGTTTGAAATTAATTTGAAACAATAATTGTTTAGTTTGGTAAGGTAAGTGTTTGGAGCTTAAGATCCTTGGACATAGCTTGGTTGTCTTTAGAGTTCAAAGAGGGATTGTAAAGCTCAAGTTTGTGCACCCATATCCTTTTGGATCATTCAAAACAAATAAGAAATGAGAAAAATATGGGATCTAAAAGTTTTGGGAGAAGGATGTAATGCATTTTTTTCAAAGAGTTTGGTCTCAAGACATGCTCACTCTTTTCCTACTTGTTCCTCGCTTAGATGCCTCCATAATTCAAAGAGGTATTTTAAACTTCCACTTGTTGCACCCATAGCCAAACAAATCATTAGCAAAAAAACAAGAAATGAGAAATATGTGGATAAATGTTTAGTTACCAACTTGTGTTCAATGATGGGCATGTTTACCTTCTTGATTTTATTCTTCATTAGCGGGATTAGGGTTCAAATTCATACAATCAATTCCTTTGTCTTTGAATTCATTGTGTGAAAGATGTCATAAAGTCTTTTTAATAACATTAAAGATGTTCTTTAATCATTCAAAATGATTGTATGTTTCATATTTGTTATTTGTTGGGTGTTCCTTGTCAACATGTGCCTATCATGGTGAATCAAAATTCATGCTAGTATTTAACATAGAAAAATCTTTGTTGTGACATTGCATGCAATCTTAATGTTTTTTTTGTTGGCAAATTTTCACTCAAAAATAGCCCAAATTCACTAGATTTTGAAGGGAATTTTTTTCAAATCCCTGGATTTTTTATGATAAGTTCTAGTAGATAGCCCAAAATATCGAAGGACTATGTTTTTTTTGTTTTCATAGCATACCCATGATTACAAATCAACATATGTTTGTCAAAATAATTTTCTTTTTGAAAGAAAATGGTCCAACATTCCCAAGCTAAATTTTCCAAAATTTTCATTACTGAATAAATGCATTAAGTGTCTTATTAAGTAGTGATGTTATTGAGATATTTCAATGGTTTGGATTGTTTCTTGCATGGGGAAGCTCTTGAATTCAATTCTTTAAAAAAATTGCCAATTTAAAATCAAGTTTCTCTTTCTTTTTTTGTCATGTCATCTTAAGCCTCAATTAGTGTCAAACATTAATTGTACATAAAATATGTAAAATTGTCCAAATTTGACTAAATGTTAGCTTTCATCATTGGAATATAAATGATGTAACTTCACAAAGTGGCTTCTCTTGGTGCTCATTTCATTTTAACATTCAACTTCTTTTGGCTAACACCCTACACAAAGTAAAGATGAATCAATTGATGATCTTTCAAAGGAGAACATCAAAAGGTTCTTTAATCACCCTTGGAGCATGTGACATTAAAATTTCAGTTGGGGATAGTTTGTGAAGACTTGAAAGTTTTTTTTGTTGGATCTTTCTATAACATTTTTTAAAATAATGTCAATGTTGAACATTGAATGGGCCTTTATACACAAGAAGAGATATGAATGTTTTTTCATTGCTACTATCCTCTTTGTTTAGGCCTAGGCCCTATCCCATGTTTCATGGAGTTAATATGGGAAAATAGGAAAACAATTGTTTGATGTTCAATTAATTCATGGTGCACTTCACATGGTAACTTGAAATAGACATAAATGAAGGAAGGTAGTTTGTTTTGTTTTGTAGTTATGAGATCCACTAAACCAAAATGCTTCAGATCATGTTCTTGGTGTCTTTGGAAAACACTCAACAAGGAGGGGTGCATGGGCTTGGTTCCATAATGTTTGGACTTGCAATGCAAAAGTTCTTGAATATTTAATGTTTTTTTCACTGATAATCAAATTAAATCATAGCTAATGTTTTTTGGAAGAATTGAAATGTACTTTTGGTGTTATTATAAAGATCTTGATGAGAAAATTTTAATGAATTTGTTCGGTAAAATTGGGATTTAGACTATGGGAGATATTGATTTTCAAGTGATTTTTTCCATTGAAAATTCAAATAAATTCCAAAAAACCAAGTTTTGGAAGGAAAAATCAGCTGAGAAAATGGTAACACTTGAAGGCTTAACATTCAATTCAAGCATGATTTCCTTTCATATTTGGCTATTCAAAAAATTGATACATTGAGATTGTAAAACAACGTTCACATGTTGAGTTTCCCTATTTTGTAATGGGTTCACACTTGGGCCAATGACACATGCCACACTAGTAGACATAAAACATTCATAGTAAGTTGAATATTACACAATTCATAAAATTTATGTTAATAATTTATGAACCTTTATTCAACTTTGCATTTCAAAGTTCAAATGGATGAATGGAATTGGTGAATGGAATTACATCATGAAACTCATTTATAATGATTATCAAGATTCCCACAAGCATGAGTACCATATTTTAATGGAACAACATGCGTGGTGTTTCAAAATAGAGCCTAATAACAATAGTCTAAAAAGTATTCATGCATTTTGTGGTCTTGTTACATCTCAACAAAATATCCCAACCTTAATTAGACTTTAGAGGCACAATATGATTGTCAATTATGGTCTTTTGTTGGCAAAGTCTTACAAGTTTCTTCCTTGTTCATTACTATGTCATTTGTCCATGACTATTTCATGCATATTGTTTTGAAAAAAATCAAAATTAGTGTTAATACATGAAGAATATATATAAATATATAAATAATTGTGTGTTATTTGATTTAATATCACTTGGTAACTAATTTCTGGAAATTTTTAACTTTCAATACATTCTTTTTCTTTCTTTGAATTCAATGATATCGCTTTTTAAAAAGATGAGAGGTTCCAATTCATTAACATTCAAAGAACTTGATACAACTTCTGCTTCTACACCCCTTGCACTAAATGTCTCTTTAATTTTGTTTGACATGAATTTGCTTCAATTGATTCTTCTCTTCATTTAATTTTTTTGATTATGTTGGAAATAAGTTTAAATTATTGATGAAGTGTTTCGTAATCTCTCCTTCACAACATTTGCATGCAACACCTTGAAACTTTCAAGCTTGTAAAAAAAATCCTAAGGATATTATCATCTTTAGTCACTTCACTTTTGTCAAGATTTCATGGTGAAATGAAATCTTCACACATTATTTTACACATACTTTTCTACAAACTACCTATTCATCAACATACTATGACATACTAAAGGTTTCTTTCATAGTTTCATTTATTTGTTAGTAAGTTGAACTAGACTTTTACACTTGTTTTTACATTTGCCTTATTTTACATTCATCTTTAAGATAGTGGAAAATGTTATAAAAGCCATAATAGTTTCTTCTTCTTTTTTTAAATCCTTCATGAAGCTTTTGTTTGCATTGCAACCAAATTTAATCTATTCCTTTTGGAGACCTGCCAACACCACAATAATTGTTATACAATGAACTTTTGAATCGACATTGGGAGGCATTTCAAAATCACACATCCCCAACTTGTAAATTAGTCTTTCACTTAACACATGTTTGAAAGATGTGTGAAAATGAATTGTTTTCAAATGCTTGTGTGCATTGCTTATCTCTACACTTGAATCATTCTAAGTTCATCCTAGGATTGTCAAAATTGCGCACATTAAGAAAAAAAACACAAGATGTGATGCATAAGAACTATAAGCTCATAATTTATATCATCCCTAATTTCTTCATGTGATAAAAATCATAACAACTAACAAAATAATTAATTTCTTGGAACAATTATAAAAGTGATTTGTGTTTTTACAATCTAAAGTGTTTAAAGAAATCTTTCATTAAAGGGGTTTTTTGACAAAATTTGTTGAAACAACTCATTCCCATTAGAAATGATAGTCACCATAATGTGACATGTGTCACATCTTTCTAAATGAAATTTAAGCATCATTACAATTTAACTAGAAAATAAAAAACCTAACATTCAACACTAATAAACATTATAAGAAATAATGTTCACAATAATTAGACTTCCTTGCAACTATAGTCCCAAAACAACTCATATACAACTACATTATAATTGTCCCATGGAAATGAGGAATTAAATAGATGAAATGTCACGTTAAAAAATCAAATAGTTATACTATAGTTGCACATTAGTAACAAGATGGACAATTATATAGTAAAAAGTACACATTGTAGATATTATAATAAACCATGTTTGATTTTATTGGCAAGTTGCACTTTAGTAGCATGTGATAACTACATTACAACTCATCACAAACTTACCAAGCTACAAGGTTTATACAAATTATGTGGGAAATACGATCTTCATAGGTTTGTACAAAAATTGCAAGAATTTCATGTTATGATTAATATGAACAATTTATTTGTACATATTGAAATATTTTAAATATTCAAACAAATGAGATTTATTTTAATGACTTATGTGAATGTGAATGTTTATAACATAAAATTGCATAGTTTTATGCAAATTTACATCATGATAATTGCATGGATTCATTTAAAATGTAAATCATATGTACTTCACATCAAAACATAAATAGAAAAGACACATCATATATATAGAAGTTATGTATATATTTTTCATGCCATTTTAAAATTTTGAAGCTCATAGATTTTGCATGGACATATTGTTTTAAGATTTTCACACAAATTCTATTGAATTTTCATGATATTGGAAAGTTGTGATGCTAGAGTAAATGTAGCACACAATTAACAACTATTTTGCAATTATTGTATAGTTTTGACACATGATCATGCCGCGTGTACAAACCACCCATTAGATATGACATTTTCAACATGTTTTCAACTAGTCATCAACTATGATTTTCATTGATATGACTAGTTGTGCCACTAGGTTGCCACTATATAAATTACTTTTTCATTATTCTGTGATTGTTGTTCAATTATTTTATTATTACAACCACACAACATCATGTTGCCCTACCAACCTATCATATTATAGACCAATTACAAAGGAGACATTTTTTTCCTTTTAACAATTAACATCTAGTTATAAACATGTAAACCAAAGTAACCAAATTAGCCAAGTCAACATGTGGACATAGTAGTCAAGTCAACCACATGATCATTGTGAACAATTAGTATGTAACTAAATTTCAACTTGGAATTTGAAAATTGAAAATATGAAATTTGGGTGGGAAACCCCTAAACAAGTTATACATGGTAGTAAATCAACAAATCTCTCCCTTTGCATCAATTACCTTCATGGACTTATGCCTATTGTCACGAAATTCAAAATGAACTAATTTTTTTTTAAAATCTTTAAACATTTTGTACATTTTAGCTCGTTACAATTTTTTTTGTTTATTTAGAAACTTGAAGGTTGAAAGTTCTCATTCTTGTTCTTGGAGGTTGAAAACTCTTTTTCTTGTTGAAAATGGAAGATTTTTTCACACCAAGTGTGAAAAAATGTTGGTGTGAAAAAATCTTCAATTTTCTTTAAAAGTTGACTTGTAAATGTAACTTACAGCAATGAAGGATTTGTGAGGGGTGAATCTTGTTTTATGAATATCATGTTATGACTTTTGTTTGAGTGTTTGAATATTTGGATTTCTAAGATGGAAGGTGAAGTTGAAATTAAACTAATTTGTTTAAACACACATGTTATTCTTGTGCATTTATGATGACTTTTGTTGTTTTCTATGTTATCTAGGCCTGAACTTTGATAATATTTGAATCCATCAAAATCAAAGTTATGCATACAAGCTAAAGGAGTTTTCAAAAATAAAATGGTGGTTTTGTTTGAAAAATATAGTCTTGAGTAGAAGAACATGCAAATGTGATGTTATATAATTTGGTTAATCTATTAATAATTATGTCATTGAATGTGTTGTTGTTTGTTACATGTAATAATCCATATCAATACATAGGGGTCAAAACATGTTGAAAGGAGCCATTGGCATTATTTTATATTAGGATTACATGTCATTTTTTCCCAAAATAATTTTTTCATACAAAAGAATTTTTGAATGAAACCTATTGCAACTTGTTATGACAAAAGGTTAATGGTGCCCCAAAAAATCAGATTTTTTTTTTGTCTTGGATAAATAGGATTTTGAATTTTTTTGCAAATTCCTTACAAATATTAGTTTCATCTTTAAAAATGATGATAATTTCAAATCATACCAAAAAAATTCATTATTTTAAGGTTCAGTTTCATGTATTATACATTACAACTTTGTTCAATACATCATCTACATTATGCCCCATATATATGTGGTAAAACATTCTTGAAAATTTAAAAATTCGAAACATACTTTGGATTTTCAAAATTTTAGAATTTCACATTGTTTAAATTATGAATCTTTTTAGTATGTCTAATAGGTTATTATCATCTTTTTGTTTTTACCATCAACTTACTTTTATTATATGAGTCCTTTGAAAGTCTTTTGTAAAAATGTCTTTTTTCAATGAAACAAAATTTTATTTTCACACATATTTAATTAAACCAAGACCTAAAATTAGGTCAAATGGATTTTAATTTGAGTTTTTTAATATTCATATGTGTTATAAAGGAATAACTTCCAAATGGAAATGAATAAATAAATCTTTATTTTTATGGTAATTTTTAACAGTTGATGGCCTTTATGGCTTGTTTGAGTGTGTTTTGACCCATGTAAGAAAACAAATTCCAAAATTAAAAAGGTATGATGATTATAACATCAATACTCCAAGTACATGATGGATTTAATTTTGGGTTTCACTTTTGGTGTTCGTGCTATATATTCTGATTTTCATAAAGTTAATGTTATATAATATTATTGAAAAAATGAAAATAATTTTAATTTCTAATTTAAGGAATAATAATATATTTATGGTATTTAATATAATAGTACACATTTATTTTTAAAATTGCATTAGGTTTTGGTTTGAATTATTCTACCAAAAATAGTTTGAAATGAAATTTCAAAAAATGGCATCACATTTCTTGTCATTTCCCATTTGAAACTGATTATTTGTCAAAAATTTAATTTACCATATACTTATGGTCATTGCCTTAAAAAACATCAATTTGTGATATGATGGTTATCAAACTCTTCACATGGCTCACAAATTTATTCCAATCATATGGAATCACAATGTTTAATAGATATTACAAATTTCATAAAGATTAAAAATCATTTCAATCATTTTTTGAGGATATTTACATTTTTTAGTGCTTTGTGACATATATATATTGCAAAAATATATTTTAACATTACATTCTATGAAATAAAAAAAATGTAATTTCTTTTGCATTTGGCTTCGTTGGGTTTTGACTTACCATAATATGCAAAAAATTATGAAAATCCTTCATAACAATGGCATGGTTGAAATTTAAACATGGTACCTTTAAAAAAATACAATGTAACAACAATTTTGACCCCTTCATAATGTGTTTTCATCTAGTTGTAAATTAGTTTTATATAAGTTGAAAGAATGGACATTTAGATATCTTTTGCATTACAATGTTATATTTGTTTTTAATCTCATTTCACATGTGACATTGAATATCATGATATTGCATATTTCAAGCAAACAATGTGGCATGAAGAAATTATGGCTCAAGCTCCATTTCAACATTAATAAAATAAAACATTCATTTATAGAAACATAATGTTTTAGATGACAATATTTGATTGTTGTGGTTCATTATATTTGTGATGACCTTTTATTTAAGTAGAAGAAAGATTTTTTAAACAATATTTATGTATTTAGATTTATAATCAAATTGTATTTCAAATACATTTCATGTTTATAAATGATGATGGAATGCAATTATGCACTATCTATCATAATTTAAACAATGATAATGTGACTGTAAACTCTATACATTTGTGCTATAAGTTATAATTTAGTTGTCCATTACTATTAAAATCAACTAGCATACAATTACATTAGAACCCATAAGTAAACACCTTGTTGCAAAGGACAGCAACAAACTTTGTTTATCAATGGATGAATGAAAGATCTTGTAACATTAGGTTTGTCAATGGATTAATAAAAAATCACACAAACATTAAGTTTGTCAAGGGATGAACTTGCTTAGTAATTATTCCATAGGAAATCACCTAGTTGCCATTTGTAATCACCTAGGTACATTGTAATTCCACACAAGTACTACCTTGTGCCAATGTGAGTTGTCACATAGTTTGTCAATTAGTTGCAACCATTTATGTGTTTCCACCACATTCACAATTGCAAAGGAATTGCAACGGAAATTGATAAAGTTCATCATTGATAGATGGATGAAAAACAACATTAGCATGACATTATAATGGTGATTGCAAGTTGGTTACATTTGAGTTGCATAATAGTTATTCTTGCATGGTTGTAATTAAGTTGCACTAATTTCATATGTATATAATTCCTCATACAGTGAGTTACGTATCTTGCAACTAATGCAACTCATATAATAACACTCGTGTCATAGAAATATGCTAAGTTGTAATGAAGTTGCAAGTGGTCATTGCAACTCAAGTACTCAGTTGCAAGGCTAATTGCAAAACACCCTATTTTTTTTAGTGATACTTGAAGGCCATTATAACTATGCAATGTAAAGTGATTGTTGGAACAAGAGTTGGATTAATAGCTTTCCATTCTGATGATGGCCAATATGTCAAAGTATATTCCTTCCATGTTGGAAGAATTTGTGAAAAATATTTTATTGACATGGAAAAAATATACATTGGGACAATTTTTCTTATTCATGCTCATGTTCACTTGTTCACAAGATAACATCCATGGTCACAAAATATTGGTACTACAAGGAAAGGGGGTGGTGGTTCCTCTTCAAGTCCAAACCATGGTATGTATTGTGACTTTGGGTCCTTGGTGGTTCATCTATGCACCACTTTAGCTCCAACTTACATGAATTGCCCTCCTTTTTTATTTGTATAAATTGATCTCACTTTTAATTTCTACTCGTGGGTTCATTCTAGTCACATTTTAGATTTGTTGCCTTCATTTGTTTCTTGGGAACTAAAGAACACCCTCAGTTTGTATTTCATTGCAAACTTGGGAATTGGTAGTTTTTTTTACCTTCAACATCAATTAACAAACCTAGGGTTGCATCAATGTAATGTGAAGGGAGAAAATAAAAATCACTTCAATGATACGAATGATAGGGGTGCGCATCAATTTTTTACATAGTCTTAGTTCATATTATTGCCTTCATTTTAACTCCATACACTTTGCTCCTTGAGATTATCAAACCATCACTTAAACAAAGATTTATATGCAACTTTGACTTTTGGAGCTTAAACCTATAGTCCATGTCCTTGAACTTTTGAGAACTCAAAACATACCAAAAGAATTTCAATACATATTAACATTGGACTAATCGGACTATCAACACACCAATTTCCTACAATTAGTGATATTCATTTATGGGTTGAATCCAAGTCCTACATTTCAAACATGTGCCACAAATTCCCTTGAAAGTAAAAAGATGACATAAGTAATAAAAAAGATTTAAAGCTTTGTTGGAAACAACTAGTGAGCAAATTTGAACACAAGAAATTACAAATTAGACATAGTTGCAAGAAGTGTGTGTTAACACAAAAAGACATTCCAAAATGAAAAATGAAAAAAATTAAAGCAAAAAGAATAGCAAAAAGAAAATGAAAAAATGATAGAAAATAAAATACAAGATGAAACTACCATGCCAATGTAAACATAATTTCCATCAACAACTTGTAAAACCCCAACTTCGACATGATCCTATGGGGTTGCCCATCTCAATCCCATCCACATTGGGGTTGCTCATTTAAATTCATAGCCTCCCCACCCTTAAGTGCTACACAACATGGCATTGTTACATTGGTGGGGTTTGAGCATGCTTTCCCATCCTCTAGGATCTAGATGTCATGGATATACATCACTTTTAAATAACATATTAACATGTTCAATGTCCAAACTTTTACACAAAAAAATTATCAAGTCGCTATACACATGGTGTGCTTTTTTTGTTGACAACAATTTTTTTCCAAATTTGTGAAAATGTAATTTATTTCATCTAACTCATCCTTTCAAGGTTAAAACAAATCACACCATTAATCTTCAAATGAAAAATTATCAAACATGTATTAATAGATTATTCAATTAATAGATTCATTGGAATATTTTTAATTCTTACATTACTTATTTTTAATTCAACTTCCTCTTGTTATATTATTTTCTTCTTCAATACTTGATTTATTGTTTTGGGGTGGTGTTCACATCATTTGTTTCAAGTTTTTTTTAATGCATTATTCACTTTTTATTGCCACCTAGACCACAATTGCCATGTTTACTCCCACTTTGGGATAAGAAATCAAATCACTTCTTCTACTTACATCTTCTCCATATAAAAACTACTATAATTTGATATAGTGTTCTTTTTAAGAATAAAACATTTCATTATGTCATTCCTTCCTAGGAATTTGATGTTGGTATCCTTGATTATATTGCTAAGTGTGGTAACCATTTGTTTATTGGTATTCATTTGCATTCCTTTGTATGTTTAGGTGTACCATATTAATTCAAACACATTTTGTTGACATTTCATGATTCTTCTTTAGTTACGTGGCCTTAGCCTCATCATGCATGATTTTGGTGGTAATTCCTTGATTTAAACACCAATGAAAATTCTTAAATCTTTGGTGTGATACTTATATAATTATTTACATGGGTCCAAGCGATAATTATTTTCCATATCTTGGATGGAGCCTACTTAATTGCATGTCGACAAATTTATGAACCATGGTGGTTAAAATACATTGTTTGTAGTTCAACTACCTTGCTATATGAGGTGAACCTACAAGACTTTATTCCAAGAAAGGTTGGGGTAGGGGGGGGAGAGGGGTGTGACAAAAATAAGA
>Ga0209208_10006566_pt1 | contig 16019 bp, 8 predicted proteins | sample S1TSphfallax_3_FD_187694 | JGI IMG/M metagenome (GOLD analysis project Ga0209208, IMG submission 187694) | Host-associated microbial communities from peat moss isolated from Minnesota, USA - S1T2_Fd - Sphagnum fallax MG (SPAdes) (version 2) | ecosystem: Host-associated > Plants > Peat moss >...
TAACCACGCTGCCGTCGGGATTGGTCAATTTGGCGGTGATGGTCGTGGTCCCGGCGCTCACTCCCGTCACCAGCCCGGCAGGCGTGGTCGGGTTGGTGGAAACGGTCGCAATGGATGGAATACTGGAAGTCCAGGTCACCTGTGCGGAGTTCGTCACATCCTCGGTCAATCCATTGGTTCCGGTCGTAGCCAACGCGAGGAACTGCCCCGTCTGCCCCGTCGCCGAAAGCGACTCGGCGCCTGGACTGATGGCGATCGCCGTGTATGGCTCCGCCGTTCCGCCGATCACGGTGAAGCTACCGATCGCGTACACCAGCGTCCCATCCGGATTGGCCGCGTAAGCGGTAATCGAAGCAACGCCCTGGCCGACGGCAGTCACCAACCCCGGCGTCGTCGAGACCTTTTCCGGACTGCCCACCGTCGCCACCGAGGTGTCGCTCGATTGCCAGCGGATCGGATAGCTGGTGTTGTTATCGGTCAGGTTCTGCGTGGTGGGCGCGGCCGAGAAGGTTCCGATCGCCAGCAGTTGGCTGGTCTGGCCGGGGTACTGCACCGACTGCGATTCGGGCACAATCGCCAGCGACAGCAGAGGCTCCTGCGCCCCGGAAACGTTGACCGTGTAGGTCGCCGTGCCGGTCACCGCCGTCCCATCCGGGTTGTAGGCGATGGCGATGATGGCGGTCACGCCGGAGTTGTCCGCCGTGGCCAGACCGCTGCTGGCGCCGATGGTCGCCACCGAGCTGACGCTCGAGGTCCAGGTCGCCGGTGCGATCGTTTTGCCGTTGATCGTCGCCGAATGGTTGGTCAGGTTTACCGTCGTGCCCGTCGCCGTGGTGCCGATCGCGATGAACTGCGCCGTCTGCTTGGCGACGGTCGCCGTCTGCGAGGCCGGAACGATCGCCAGCGAAACCAGAGGTTCCGGAGCGGCCGGAATGGTAACCGTGTAGGTCGCCGTTCCGGTCACCACCGTTCCATCTGGATTCGTGGCAATCGCCGTGATGGCGCTGACGCCCGCCGAAACCGCGGTCGCCACGCCGGTGGCCGAGTTGATGGTGGCCGTCGACGGGCTGCTCGAGGTCCACTTCGCCGCCGCGATGGTCGCGCCGTTGATCGTCGCCGGCTGATTCGTCAGATTGACCGTGGTTCCCGACGCCGTGGTGCCGATCGCGATAAAGTTCACCGTCTGCCCAGCCGCGCTCGAGGTTTGCGTCCCCGGCGTAATGGCCAGCGAGACCAGCGGCTCCGGCGAGGCCGGAATCGTAACCGTGAAGGTCGCCGTGCCCGTCACCACCGAACCGTCCGGGTTGGTGGCGATCGCGGTAATCGCGCTCACACCCGCTCCGGTAGCCGTCGCCAGACCGGTGGCCGAGTTGATCTTGGCGGTCGAGGCGTTGCTGGAACTCCAAACCGCCGCCGAAACCGTCGCACCGTTCACATTCGCCGAGTGATCCGTCAAATTGACCGTCGTTCCCGCGCTGGTCGTGCCGATGGCAAGGAACTGAGCCGTCTGGTTGATGGCGGTCGCGGTTTCGGACGTGGGCACAATCGCCAGCGAGACAAGGGGTTCGCCGCCGCTGGTGGTCGAGGTTTTTACGGTATAAGTCGCGCTGCCCGAAACCACGCTGCCATCCGGATTGGTGGCGATGGCGGTAATCGTCGCCGTGCCGTCCCCGGTGGCCGTGGCCAGACCCGTCTTGGCGTTGACCGTGGCCACCGACGAGTCGCTCGAAGTCCACTGCGAAACGTTGGTCAGATTTTCCGTTGCGCCCGTGTTCAGGGTTCCAATCGCCAGAAACTGCGCGGTCTGCCCAACCGCGGACGCCGATTGGGTGCTTGGATTGACCGCCAGCGACGTCAGAGGACCGGTTAGCGCGGGAACCGTGATCGTCGCCGCGTTGCTGGTGACCAGCCCCTGGAAACCCTTGATGCTGGCGGTTATCGTGGCAGTACCCGCGCTGTGGCCGGTCACCAGGCCGCTGGGGCTGACGCTCGCCACTCCGGCGATGCTCGAAGCCCAGGTGACCTCGCTGGTGATGTTTTCCTGGCCGGAAGGATGCGAACCGTGGCCGATCGTTCCGAGAGCCGTCAACTGCACGGTGGCGCCGGGACCGAGAGTCGCCGTGGTTGGCGAAATCGTCACCGAATCGATCGTGGTACTGCTGCCGCAGCCGAAAAACGGCACTACCAACAGGGCCAATAGAACTGCCCCCACACTCTGACGACCCACCATAGAACTCTCCTCAAGTCTCGAATGCGCCAGGATCCTGGCAATGCCCGAAATCGACCCCAAACCCGATCCCAAAAGCGATGCGCAGCTCTACCCTGGCTTCTTCTCACCCTCTTGTAGCAAGTTCATTGCCATGTTTCTCGGGGCTCAATTGCGGGGAATATCCGAGGATTCCTCGCCGCGCCGCCGCCGAAGTGTAACCTGCCGTATACCCGGCGCGGCCGCCAGATACGTCCGTTTACAGGCCGACCGGAGCCTCGTCCGGCCGCTACCCCTCGGTGCCTGAGCCTTCCAGCCCGTGCCGCGCGGGAAAGACGTTCGCCATTGCCCGAAGCGGCTTCGTCAACTTCCGGCAGGAGAAGCTGGACCCGGTGCGCTTGGATTCGTAAAGCGCCACATCGGCCGCCTTGTACAGGCTGGTTTCCGTGGTGCCGTCGTCCGGGAAAATCGCAACGCCCACGCTGGCGCTCACCAGCAGCGAACTGCCGCCGTAAGGGATTGCCTCGGCCCCGCAGCTCACAATACGCTCGCACACCTGCTCGAGGGCCACGCTTTCGCAGTCGCCCAGCAGCAGAATCGCAAATTCGTCGCCGCCAAGCCTGGCCACGCAGTCGCTCGCCCGCACCACGGAACTGAGCCGATTGGCGATCGCCACCAGCACCGCGTCCCCCGCATCGTGGCCAAACGTGTCGTTGATCTGCTTGAAACGGTCCAGATCGATCAGAAGCAGGCCAAACCGCTCCTGAGTTGCCTGTCCCAATTCCAGGCGCGCCCGAAGTTGCTGGGTAAACTTGCGCCGGTTCGGCAGCATGGTCAGCGTGTCGCAGTACGCGATCTCCTCCAGGCGAGCGTGGCTGGCGGTCAGCTCCGCGGTGCGATCCGCCACCAATCGCTCCAGCCGGCGCTGCTGCAGCACCAACACCCGCACCCGCAACCGGATCACACCGGCAACCAGCAGAATACCGGCCGCCACGCAGGCCGACACAAACCACCAGCTTTGCCACCAGGCCGGAGCGATCGAAAAAAAGAACTCCGCCGGGACCGGACTCCAGACCCCATCCGGACCGGCGGCCGTCACCTCGAAGAGATAATCCCCGTAGGGCAACCCTTCGTATCGCACGCTTCGCTCCCGCGTCTCGGTCCAGTTCGCCTGGTAGCCGCGCAGCCGGTAACGGAATCGCAACGAACTTTCCGCGGCGTAACTGAGAGCCGAATAGCGAAGGAAGAGAGAGCGCTGCGCAAACGGCAGCCGCGGACGGTCGCCCGGCTGCCACAGTCCCGACGGGCTGTCGATCTCCGTAAGCACAATCGGCGGCGGCGTGTCGGCCTGCGGAAAGCGCGATGGCGTGTAGCGCGACAATCCCCCGGAGGTGCCCACCCAAACCGCTCCGCCGGGGCCGGTCTCCAACGCGTAACTGTTGGCGTCGTTCCAGATCAGCCCGTCAGCCGTCCCATAATGGCGAAAGCGCAGGCTGGCCCGGTCCAAAACCGCATCCTTCCCTGCCAACTCACCGGTTTCAAGCACATCCACGCCGGCATCGGTCGTAGCCCAAAGCCGCCCCGCCGAATCGAAGGCCAAAGCGTAAATCTTGTCCGAGGCCAGCCCGTCCATGCGGGTGAAGTTGACCGCCTCCAGCCGCCCACCCGCAAACCGCAGACGGGTCAGACCCAGCGCATTGTCGTAGGCGATCCACAATTCGCCCCCGCCGCCGCGCGGCCCCGGCGCGATCAGCCCCACGCGATCCGAACGCAAACCGTCCCGCTGGGTAAAGACGCTCCACTGCCCATGCGCGTACCGCGCCAACCCCTTGGAGTTCGCAACCCAAACGGTTTCTCCGTCGGCGCGGACATCGAAAGCGTTGCCGCCCTGTCCCTGGCCCGCAATCTGGATGCGATCGAATTCCGGCTCGCCCTCGTCCACCGGCTTCCTGCTGCGAAAGCAGCCCGCCGAGCCAGCAGTCCACAAACGGCCCTCGGAGTCGATCGCCATCGCCAGAATCCACCCCGCCGACTGCACCGAGGGCGAGCGCAACGCCTGCAACTTGCCCGAAGCGCTCACTCGCGTAATCCCGTTCGGGTACGCCGAGGCGTATATCTCTCCCTTAGGCGACTCGGCAATCGCGTAAATCTCGTCGCCCGTCAGGCCATCCCGCCGGTTCCAGTTGCGCAAAACCTCGCCGGAGGCATCGAACTCGGTCAAGCCGCCATTCGATCCCACCCACACCCGGCCGGACGGGTCCCGATGAATCGCCCACACCGAGTTGCTCGGCAAGCCGTCCTCTTTCTTCCAGGAAACCCACTGCCCCCGGCCCAGTTGCCGCAACAACCCGCTCCCCTGCGCGCCCAGCCAAAGCGATCCCTCGCGATCCAACAGAACCGGCTTCACCCCGTCGGCCGGCAAACCGTGCGCCGCGTCGATCGGGAGACGCTCGTCCCCATCGAGCACCGTCACCCCGGCATCGCTCGAAACGAACAGCCGCCCATGCGTGTCCGCATAGAGACCAAGCAGCGACACCCTGGGCAAACCCGCCGTCCGATCCACAAACCGCGTCTGCCCCGCCGCGCGCTCGAAGAGGCTGGTTGCGCTCAGCGCCCACAGATTGCCCAGCGAATCCTCGACCACCGAGCTGTACCGGCCGGCCGGCAAGCCATTGGGACTCCCAATACGCTCCGCCGTCTCGCCCGTAACCCGCCAAAGCTCTCCATCCCGGCAAAACAACACCTCCCGGCCATGAATCCCAAGCCCAACCACCGCGCCTCGCTGGATCAGTGCAAATCGATAGCCGCCCTGCCCGTCCGGCGTCCCGCGCACCAGACCGGTCGGGCTCTCCAGATACATTTGGCCCAGGCTGTCGAAGGCCACCCGGCGAAATACCCCGGATTCGCCCACATCCACCTTTTCAAACCGCTTGCCGTTAAAACGAGCAATTCCCCCGTGCGTGGCCACCCACAACACACCGTCCGGAGACTCGGCAATCCCCCGGATGGTTGTATCCGGAAGCCCGTCTTCATTATGGAAACCCACAAAACGGCTGCCGTCGTAGCGGAAAAGCCCATTGTCCGTACCCGCCCAGATGTACCCGGCATGATCCTGCAGCAGGTTCTGGATAGTCATGTCCGTCAGGCCGTCGGACAGATCGTATTGGCGATAGGTAAACCGCTGCGCCCCCGCGCTCAAGCCAAACGCCAGCGCAAAACACCACGCCAGCCCCCAGAACGCTCGACCCCGCGCCACGGCCAGCCGCATACCGCTGCCGCCCACTCCCAGTTGCTTGACGTTCCCAGCAGCCCCTTGCCCAATCTTCGGTTTGTTCTCCCCCACCGGACCCCCAAAGCGAATTCGCCCGCATCAGCCGAATATACAATCGGCATTCCCAACCCATCTCGAAAGAAAACCCATCAAATGGGCAACCGATTGCCCGCCTTCAGGCCCGCAAACCACGCCCCCACGCGCAAATGCCAAAAGCCGGCGGCGCAATAGCCACCGTCCGGCACAAGGGGTCGCAGCACCACACAACGATACCCCACCGGCACTCGCTTGATCGAGTCGAATGATACACGGGAAATGGACCGATATCGCTACGACTTTTTTGTACACGTCTCACCGTTAGGTAATGCGCTTTGCATGTCGTAATTTCCAGTTCGCCATACGACTCAAAGCACCCGTCCGCATCGCCAGCAACCTGGGACAGACTCACAAATCTCTCGTTTCGTAACCGGGCACGCCTGCAGTCGCGCCAATCAAGCCAATCAAATCAACAGGGCTTTTGCCCCTGCGCGAGAACTTGCGATCCAAAGGAATGCTCGCCGTCGTCGGAGGGAGCAGCAGCCTTCAGGCTGCTGAAAAGCCGCCGAAGAAAGGTCCGGCTTTAGCCGTGTGCTTTTTCGCGATCTCCCGACGGCGAGCCCTGCCAGTTCTCACGCAGACAATTTAGCCCCTGGGCCAAGCCTTATGGGCGATTCCCACCAAATTCCGACTTTTTCCTGCGATCGCGGGAAATTCTTGTATCTTCCATGTGGATCGCCGGTTTGCTGGGCCGAGCGCATTCCAAGAACGCCTGAATCGAGACCCACCCGGTCCACGATACGATAGAAATCGTTCGCGATTCCGTTCAGAGACGACCAATGCCCATGCCAAAATGCCCCGCGCTCCGAGGTTTCTTTCTTCTGCCCATGCTTTCGGTCGTCTGCCTGCCAGCCTTCACTCAATCCAGCCCCGCCCAGTCCGGCCCCGCCCAGTCCAGCCCCGCCCAATCCAGCGCCCCCCGTACCCGCACGCTCTTCGACACCGGCTGGCGCTTCGCCCTGGGCCACGCCTGGGACGCCAAGCAGGACTTCGACTACGCCACCATCCCCTTCTTCTTCGCCAAAGCCGGCTACGGCGACGGCCCGGCCTCAGCAAAATTCGACGACCGCGCCTGGCGCTCGCTCGACCTGCCCCACGACTGGGCCGTCGAGCTGCCCTTCGACCAGCGCGGCGACGGCAACCACGGCTCGAAAGCCATCGGCCGCAACTTCCCCGAGAACAGCGTCGGCTGGTACCGCAAGACCTTCACGCTTCCCAAAGAGGACGAGGGCAAACGCGTCGGCATCGACTTCGACGGCGTCTACCGCGACGCCCAGGTCTGGATCAACGGCTTCTACCTCGGCACCGAGCCGAGCGGCTACCGGAGCTTCCACTACGACATGACCGACTACCTCAACTACGGTGGCAGCAATACCCTCGTCGTCCGCGTGGACGCAACCCGCGAAGAAGGCTGGTTCTACGAGGGAGCCGGCATCTACCGCCACGTCTGGCTCACCGAAACCGCTCCCATCCACGTCGCCCACGACGGCACCTTCGTCTCGACGGAAATTCCCGACCCGCTCGCCCCTCACCCTAACGCCGCCATTACCGCGCAAGTCGCCGTCCAGAACGACTCCCTCGCCAGCGCCAGCTTCACCGTCGAAGAGCAAGTCGAGGACGCCGCCGGAAACGCGATCGCCACCTCCGAACCCACACCCGCCAAAGCCGCACCCGGCGAATCCACCGAGCTGACCGCCACCCTCTCCGCCAAAGACGTCCGCCTTTGGTCCCTCGAATCGCCCTATCTTCACACGCTGGTCACCACCATCCGCCAGAACGGCCAAATCGTCGATCGCTATGAGACCAAATTCGGCATCCGATCCATCCGCTTCGACCCCAACACCGGCTTTTTCCTCAACGGCAAGCGCGTCGAGCTCAAAGGAACCAACGACCACCAGGACCACGCCGGCGTCGGCGTCGCCCTGCCCGACGACCTGATGGAGTTCCGCATCCGCCAGCTCAAAGCCTTCGGCTCCAACGCCATCCGCACCAGCCACAACCCGCCCGCCCCCGCCTTCCTCGACCTCTGCGACCGCCTCGGCATGCTCGTCCTCGACGAAAACCGCATGATGGGCACCAACCCCGAGGGTATGGACCAGCTCAAATCCATGATCCTCCGCGACCGCAACCACCCCAGCGTCATCCTCTGGTCGGTCGGCAACGAGGAGTGGTCCCTCGAGTGGAGCGCCTTCGGAGAGCGCCTAACCCGCGACACCGAGGCCTACGCCCGCCGCCTCGACCCCACCCGCCGGGTCACCGTCGCGCTCTCGGGCTCGGGAGCAGGCAACTCCCTCTCGACCGATGTGCTCGGCTTCAACTACTACGTCCAGCACCACATCGACCAGATGCACGCCCGATTCCCAGACCGCCCCGTCGTCGGCACCGAAGAATCCTCCTCCGAGCACACCCGCGGCACCTACTTCGACGACCCCGCCCACTTCCACCTCGTCGCCTACGACTTCGAGGCCGACGGCAAACACGCCTCCGTCGAAGACGCCTGGAAGTTCTACCGCGCCCGCCCCTGGGCCGCCGGCCTCTTCTACTGGACCGGCTTCGACTATCGCGGCGAAACCACCCCCTTCGTCTGGCCGGCCATCAGCTCCCAGTTCGGCATGGTCGATACCTGCGGCTTCTTCAAAGACAACGCCTGGCTGCTCCAATCCTGGTGGACGGAAAAGCCCATGGTCCACCTGCTCCCCCACTGGACCTGGCCCGGGAAAGAAGGCCAGGAAATGGACGTGCGCGTCTACTCGAACGCCGCCCAAATCGAGCTCTTCCTCAACGGCAAATCCCTCGGCAAACAAACCATGCCGGCCGAATCCCACCTCGCATGGAAGGTCCCCTACCAGCCCGGCAAACTCCTCGCCCAGGGCTACGACGCCAGCGGCAAGAAGATCGCCAGCGACGCCGTCGAAACGACGACCGCGCCAGCCCGAATCCAGCTCAGCGCCAACACAACCGAAATCGCCGCCAACGGCCGCTCAATCTCCGTCGTCGCCGTCCAGATCAACGACGCCGAAGGCCGCATCGCCCCCGACGCCGCAAATCTCGTCCAATTCCACCTCACCGGCCCCGGCAAAATCATCGGCGTCGGCAACGGCGACCCCGCCAGCCACGAGCCTGACCAGTACGTCGCCGCCGTCTCCAAAATCGCCGTCTCCAACTGGCGCACCAAACCCGTCGATTCCCTCGCCAAAGGCCCGGAAACCGCCCCCAACTTCGACGACTCCGCCTGGGAAAAAGCCCGCGACCCGCGCTGGGACGAAAAACGCGTCGACCCGCCCACAAGCGTCTTCCGCGGCTATTTTGAAGTTCCCCCAAGCGCCGCCGGATCCACCCTCAAGCTCCTGTTGCGCAGCCTCGGCGAAACCCAATCCATTTACCTCAACGGCCATTTGCTTGCCGAAAACCTGCCGTTCGACGCAATCGGCTACGAGTACACGCTCGACCCAGCTCAGTTGAAACCCGGCCAGAACGTCGTCGCCATCTACGCGACGCGCCTCGAAGCTCACAAGAAGCAGCAAGCCTTCAACTGGAACGGCCCAGGCCCAGCCGCCGTTCAGCAGATCCAGCCTGCGCCCGCCTGGCAGCGCAGCGCCTTCCACGGCCTCGCCCAGGTTCTGATCCAGTCCACGCCCGAACCCGGCGAGATCCGCCTGACCGCAACCTCGCCCGGCCTATCCGCCGCATCCCTCGCCATATCCTCCCAAAAACCCTAGCGCGCCATCCCGCAAATCTAGCGCGCCATCCCACAACCCTAGCGCGCCATCCCACAACCCTAGCGCGCCATCCCACAAATCGAGCGCGCCATCCCACAAATCTAGCGGGTTATCCCACAAATCGAGCGGGCCATCCCACAAATTTTGTCGTCCTGAGCGCAGCGAAGGACCTGCTTCCCAGGGATGCAAGCGCAACGCCAAACTCCCATTTCTTCCATAAATCCCTGACTCGGAACCCCGAAAAACAAATCGCCGGCCGGGAAATCCTCTCCCAACCGGCGATATTGGTTACTGTTCCGTCCCCCGCTCCAGCTCGACGATGTAATCCACCACCGCCTCGCTGAAGCCGTCGATGTGCGTCCAGTCGCCATACCCCACCCCGTTGCGGTTCGAGGCCACATTGATCATGTACCCCCGTCCCTCCGGTCCACCCACGGCATCGTGCGCCTGCTCGTCGGTGATGACCACCAGCCGGTCGTACCCGCCCGCCTCACGCGCCACCTCGGCTTCCACCTGAGCCAGCGAAGCGCCCAGGTACGTTCCGCCGTGCGGCTGGTTCTGGTCGAGAGCGTCCCGCAGCGCCAGCCCGCGCCGCCCCGGAACCCGCTTGGCCGTGTCCGAAAAAGTGTAAATCGTCACCTTCTCGGCAATCTCCCGCAGCAGAATCGCCAACCCGTACGCCGCATCCGTACGCTTCATCTCCGACTTGGCGGAAAGCTGGTACGTCATCGACCCCGACACGTCCACCAGCAGCACGGTGTGCCCCAGCAGCGTAGCCCGCCCGTCCAGACTGCGGAACATCGCCACCTCCAGCGCCTCCTCCCACTGCGGAGCGTACCGCGCCGCGGCCAGAAAACGAAACGGCAACACCCGCTCCGTCTTCATCGCCGCCAGCGCCCCAAGCACCAGCTCCTCGCGCACCCCCTCCTTGTGCAGGTTGCGCAGGTTCCGGAGCAGAGCCAGCGCCCCAAGACGCCGCTCCGCCAGCAAGCGCTCCCACACCTCCCGCTTCGAAGGCCCCGGAATAACGGGGTTCGCCAGCCCAGCTGCCGACAGCGCAACCTCCCAGGTATCCGGCGTCTGAAGCTCGCCAGCCGCCAGCCGCTTCCAAAGCGCAGCCTGCGCCGCGTCCACCGGCTTCGCGTGGGACAAGAAGAGCACGTCGCGCAGCCGGACAGCGCCCGCGCGATCGTACTTGGCCAGCGCGTACTCGTCGAACTTGACGAAGGCCGCGGCCAATCCCTTCTTCACCTGCCCCGAGAGCGGGCGCTTGCCTTCCGCCCAGTAAATGGCCAGAAACTCCGCCAGCTCATCCGCCCGCTGGATCACGCGCTGTAGCGTCTCCGCCACCAGTGCGCGATGGGACGCATACCGCGCCATCTCCCGCACCAGCAGCAGTGGAACATGCCGCAGCTTCATCCGCTCCCGCGCCTCAACAGCCAGCGCAGCCACGGTCGCAGCCGGAACCTGAGGGACAAGCCCCCGGATGCGCCCGGCAACCTCCGCGCCATCCTCATAGAACTCACGCTCCCACAGCAGGCACCCCAGCACTGAACGCCGCAGCGCCTGCTCAGGAGTCAGCACGGCAGCCGGCGCTCCCTCATGGGTAACGGGCCGCTCGTCGTAGTCGATCAACTTCAATACATTCAGGCGCATCGCTGTGCCTCCTTCCAAATGAAAAGCGTGCCGGGGAAAAATCGTGCGCGGAATAGCTACGCTCAGCCGAAACCAAGCGGCAGGGGTCGAACCTGCTCCTCCGCAATTGCGGCGCTCTACCGATGTATCCGCACCCTGCGCCACCGGCAGCAGGTTGGTCTTTCATCGTCGTTTTGCAGATCGCGATTCCCGTTCCCGCCAGGTAGAAGGGTACGGGATTCAACCCCTACAGGAACCAGCCAACGCCAGTTGGGCTCTAGCCCCTGAGGGACGACCACCCATCAAGGAGTCAACGTCCTCCCTGCAACCGCATCTACCTTCTCGAAATCCTCGTCCGCAACCGCCGGTTCATACTCCGGCTTCTCTGGCTCTTGCGCGTCGGGAAGAACAAACCCTAGCGTCTTCTTCGAAACGCGAATCGGCGCAATGTCGATCGCCAGCTTCTTCATCTCGTCGTAGTCCGGCCTGTTTCTGTCGTAATACTCGCTGCAGTCGTAAACCGGAAACGTCACCCGGAAATTCGGATTCGTGTTGGTGCAGAACACCAGCACCTCCGACTCCTTGTACCCGGTCGTGTATTGGCCCCAACTGCAGCTCCTGCACAGGTGTTCACTGCCCACCGGTGTGCCATTCTTCACATGCAACTTGCCCATAACACTCTCTCGCTATCTGGACCGCATCCAATGCGCCGTCTTAGAAAAACAGCCCGGAAGAATTTCTGGCCGGGGAACAAGCGGCTACGGCATAGGTGCTCTTCCAACTGAGCTACCAGAACTCACGTTCTGAGCGGGACTCGAACCCGCGTCACCTCCGCCCAAGGGAAGTATCCGTTGCCTACGCCACCGGCCAGGTGGCTTATGTCGGTTGCGCTCCCTGCGCAACAAGAAAACCCTCGAGAAAATCAGGCCGGGGAAAAAGTCGGTAACGGTGTCTTATACCGCTGCTCTATCCACTGAGCTACCGGAGTTTTCACTCCGAGAGGGACTCGAACCCCCGCCACACGGTTTATGCGAAGTATCCGTCGCCCGCGCCACCGGCCATGATGCTGTGGCGTCTGCCTCTGCGTTTACGCGTACACACTGCTTTCCCGTCGCCGGGGAATGGTCGAAAAGAGTCCGGAACCTCTCCACGCGCGGTGCCCAGTCCATCAGGGCTACGCCCTCGCCCCGCGCAGTGAGTATTCCGGCGGGATTTGCCGTCCCGCTCGTTCATTGGCAAGAAGTAACTCTCCCCTGTCGCCACCGGCGCCTGCTAACTCAAAAAGTTTTGAGACAAAGCTCCGCCTCAGCGCTGCAACTTACTCGTCGCAGCGCGACATTGAGGCATAAGTCCGCTAAGTCCTACCCGAGGGAACCAACGAAGACGGCATTGGCGATTTTCGAGTCGAAGTATCCGTCCTCTTCGCCACTCGGGCGCTAAGCTGCTTTTGGAGCGGTGGCAACGGCAACCTCGGACTTTGCGCCTCGGCCCAAAATCAGCCGAATGCAAACAAATAGCGAGACAAGCCCGTACAACTGCTCAAAAAGGTTGGGAATAGCCGGAAAATCGATGGGTATGCGCTTTGCGTAGGAGGCAGACACCAGCAGAGTTACTGGAAATTGAAGAACCACACCCGGCGACCGGTCGGGACGACGAGCGTCTCTCCTGGCCTACGCACTGAAATTTTCGAATTGTGCGTTCTTGTGTTCATCGGGCGTTTCTCCTACGCAGTTGCAATCATGCTATAAGTCGCAGTGGAAAAGCAATAGCTTTTTCGAAATTGTTTGCAATTATTTTCGGGCTCGGGCCAAAAAGCCACTTATACGACTTACACCGAACGAGCGGAGGGAGCAGTGGCCTTCAGGCCACTGAATCGGTCGGCGCTCCGTTGGCGGCTTCAGCCGCAGGCCGTCCGCGCCAACCCACACCGCCGCAACTGCGCTAAACTGGAGTCCGCATGTCCACCGCCACCCAAACCAGCCCGAAAACCGCCCTGCGCATCGCCGACGACATCACCCAGCTCGTCGGCGCGACACCCATGCTGCGCCTCGGCCGCGTCAGTCCGCCGCCCGCCGCCGCCCTCTTCGCCAAGCTCGAATTCCTCAACCCCGGCGGAAGCATCAAAGACCGCGCCGCCCTGGGCATGATCCTCGACGCCGAAGCCCGCGGCCTGCTCCAGCGCGGCTCGACCATCGTCGAAGCCACCGCCGGCAACACCGGCGTAGGACTCGCCCTCATCGGCGTCAACCGCGGCTACAAAGTCCTGCTCTTCGTCCCCGTCGGCTTTGCCGAGGAAAAATGCATCCTCATGCGCGGCTTCGGCGCCGAAGTCGTCCGCACCCCAGAAGAAGAAGGCATGGGCGGAGCCATCCGCCGCGCCCGCGAAGCCGGAGCCAACATCCCCGGCGCCTTCATCGCTCTGCAATTTCAGAATCAAGCCAATCCCGAGTACCACCACGACACCACCGCCCAGGAAATCTGGGAGCAGATGGAAGGCTGCATCGACGGCTTCGTCGCCGGCGTCGGCTCCGGAGGCACCTTCTCGGGCATCGCCCGCTTCCTCAAAGAGCAAGACCCCGCCATCGTCACCGTCGCCGTCGAAACCCAAGGCTCCATCCTGCAAGGCGGCCCGGTCGGTAAGCATAAAGTCGAAGGCATCGGCGTCAGCTTCATCCCCGAAACCTTCCATCGCGAGTTCGCCGACCGCATCGTCGTCGTCAACGACGAAGAGGCCTTCACCATGGTCAAACGCCTCGCCGCCGAAGAAGGCCTCCTCGGCGGCTCCAGCGCCGGAGCCATCGTCCACGCCGCCGCCCTGCTCGCCGCTGAATTAGGCCCCGGCAAACGCATCGCCCTCATCGTCCCCGACTCAGCCGAGCGCTATCTCTCCAAAAAAATCTTCGAGGGCGGCATATAAACCCCTCGCGGCGCAGCTACCAAGCGCCGCGGAACGGCAATCTCCGCCTTTCCGGCCAAATCAAGACAAAGCGTCGCGACGAGCCAGCAGCTCGGCGGCGACCGCGCCCAGCGCGCTCTCCCACCCCGGCATCCGATACCCAAACCGCTCCGCAAACTTCTCGCAATGCAGCCGGCTGTTCTTCGGCCGCTTCGCCGGCGTCGGATACGCCTCAGTCGGGATCGGCAAAACCTCCGGAGCCTTCTGCCGCTCGGCAAACCGGTCGAATATCGCCCGCGCAAACCCGCACCAGCTCGTCTCGCCCCCGCAGGCAAGGTGATACACCCCGCTCAATTCCCCTGAATCGCCCGTGAGCCGCGCCATCGCCGCCAGCGTAGCCTCCGCAATCGCCTCAGCCGTGGTCGGAGCGCCAATCTGGTCGTCCACAATCGTCAACTGCGCGCGTTCCCGCCCCAGCCGCAGCATCGTATGCAGAAAATTCCGCCCCACCGCCGCATACACCCAGCTCGTCCGCAGAATCACATGCTGGCAACCCGCATCCGCAATGGCCAGCTCCCCATCCAGCTTGGTCTGCCCATACACACTCAACGGCCCCGTCGCATCCGTCTCCACCCAGGCCCGCGTTCCCGACCCATCGAAGACATAATCCGTCGAATAATGGATCATCCAGCCGCCCAGCCGTGCCACCTCAGCCGCAATCGCCCCCGGCGCAACCGCATTCACCTCGCGGCACAGCTCCGGCTCGGACTCCGCCCTATCCACCGCCGTATACGCCGCCGCATTCACCACTATCTCCGGCGAAACCCGCCCAATCGCCTCCCGAATCGCCTCAGAATCCGTAAAATCCAGCTCCGCCCGGCCCAAAGCCGTCAGTTCGCCAAAACCAGCCAGCCGCTTCGCCAGCACCATCCCCAACTGCCCGCCCGCGCCCAGCAGCAATACCCGCGCCATCAGGCGAAAACCTCAGCGTCCCGGAACGGCACTCCCACCGCATCCTTCGCCGATAAAATCGCCTCCGCCTCCGCAACGCCCCAGTCGATCCCCAACTCCAGATCGTTCCAAAGCACCGTCCGCTCCTCTTTTGGCGAATAGTAGTCCGTCACCTTGTAACTCAGCGCCACCGTCTCCGTCAGCGCCGCAAACCCATGCCCAAACCCCGGCGGAATCCACACCATCCGCGACCCATCCCCGCTCAGCTCCACCGTCGTATGCTTCCCAAACGCCGGCGAACTCCGCCGCAGGTCCACAATCACATCCCGCGCCGAGCCCGAAACCACCCGCACCAGCTTTCCCTGCGGCTGGCCGATCTGGTAATGCAGCCCGCGAATCACATGCTTCTTCGAGAGCGAAAAGTTGTCCTGCTTCCACTCCGCCGGCAGACCCAGCTCGCCCATCTTCGCCAAATTAAACGTCTCGAAGAAAAATCCCCGGTCGTCCCTGAAAATCCGTGGCTCCAGCACCAGCACTCCGGGCAATGCCGTCTCAATCACGTTCAAAGCAGACCCCCTGAATCCACAAACGATTCATCCAGCAGGCTAAGCACATACTCCCCATATCCGCTCTTGGCCGCCCGCGCCGCCAGCTCCCGCAGCCGCTCCGCATCGATCCAGCCTCTCCGATACGCAATCTCCTCCGGGCAAGCCACCTTCAACCCCTGCCGCTGCTCGATCGTCTTGATGAACAACCCCGCCTCGAACAGCGAGTCGTGCGTCCCCGTATCCAGCCACGCCATCCCGCGCCCCATCACCTCGACATGCAGCGTTCCGGCCTCCAGATAATGGCGGTTCACATCGGTAATCTCCAGCTCCCCGCGCGGCGAGGGCTTCAGTTTCGCCGCCACCTCCACCACCGACGCGTCGTAAAAGTAAATCCCCGTCACCGCGTACCGCGACTTTGGCTTCTTCGGCTTCTCTTCGATCGAAATCGCCTTCCCGTCCGCGCCGAACTCCACCACCCCATACCGCTCCGGATCGGTCACCGGGTAAGCAAACACCGTAGCCCCCGACGCGCGCCCCGCCGCCGTCGCCAGGAGCGACCCAAGCGTCTGCCCATAGAAAATGTTGTCCCCCAGCACCAGCGCGCAACTCTCGCCGCCCACAAAATCCCTGCCGATGATAAACGCCTGCGCCAGCCCCTCCGGCTTCGGCTGCACCGCGTACGTCAGCTTCATGCCCC
>Ga0209208_10006567_pt1 | contig 16019 bp, 7 predicted proteins | sample S1TSphfallax_3_FD_187694 | JGI IMG/M metagenome (GOLD analysis project Ga0209208, IMG submission 187694) | Host-associated microbial communities from peat moss isolated from Minnesota, USA - S1T2_Fd - Sphagnum fallax MG (SPAdes) (version 2) | ecosystem: Host-associated > Plants > Peat moss >...
GGGTGAGTGAGTGACTGTGAACTCACCTTCTCATTTGAGTGAGTGAGTGAGAAATCACCTCCTAATTTGAGTGCGTGAGTGAGTGAGAACTCACCTCCTAAATTGAGTGTGTGTGTGTCTGAGTGAGAACTCACCTCCCCATTTCAGTGTGTGTGTGTGTGTGTGAGCTCACCTCTCAATTTCAATGTGTGAGTGAGTGAGAACTCACCTCCTGATTTGAGTGTGTGTGTGTGAGTGAGAACTGACCTCCTCATTTGTGTTTACGAGTGAGAGAGAGAACTCACCTCCCTTCCGTCCTTCTGTCCAATCACATGTCAGACAAATCTAGCCAATAGGATATTGGACGGACGGACACACACGATTTAGTACAGAAACCCTAAACCCTAAACCCGGACACACCCAAGAGGATACCCATTACACTGAGTGATACCCATTACGGACACACCCAAGAGGATACCCATTACACTGAGTGATACCGATACCCTGAGCGATTTTTCCTCTCATCGACAGTTCTCACAACCCACCCAAGAGTTTACCGATCACACTGAGGGACCCTGGTTTCCTCACAAACAAACCGGACACCGAATGATACCCATGACACCGAGGGATACCCCTGACACTGAGTGATACCCATCGCCCTGAGTTTCAGCCAATAGGATACCGGACGGACGGACAGACAGACACACAGATTTAACACATTTACACATGTAAATGAATGTGTGTGTGTGTGTGTGAGAGAGAGAGAACTCAGTAAGTGACCAATTTTAATTGGGGTCTTTAAAATCCTAGAGTTTCCATATCCTCCATTCCTCATCCCCCCACGACCCCCCTTCCCCAAATTCCTCCCTTCCACAGGTGGAGGGGGTGGTGGGAGGATTTTTTTCATTTTTCCTTTGTTCCTTCTATGTTCCCTTCAAGTGCCCAATGGGTTCCTAAGTTCCCAATGTGTTTCCCAAGGGTGAGAGTGAGAGAGAACTCACCTCCTCATTTGTGTTTATGAGTGAGAGAGAGAACTCACCTCCCTTTCGCCCTTCCGTCCAATCACACGTCGGACAATCTTCTAGCCGATAGGATATCGGACGGACGAACAGACAGACGGAGGGACACACACAGAGACCCTAAACCCGGACACACCCAAGAGGATACCCATTACACTGAGTGATACCCTGACATTGAGGGATACCCCTGACACTGAGGGATACCCATTACCCTGAGTGTTCTAGCCAATAGGATACCGGACGGACGGACACAGCCCTAGTCTGTAAACCCATTTTGCAAGCAAAATGATCAGGTTTCTTTGCCTTTGGAAGCATAAGCAACTTCATTCTTGTTATGCTTATAATCCTTACTAATATACTAATCACTTTTTTCACTCCTTTCATTAGCTTTCTCTTTGTCAGCATATTTGAGCTTCCTTACACACCTAGTAAGTGACCAATTTTAATTGGGGTCTTTAAAATCCTAGAGTTTCCACATCCTCCATTCCTCACCCCCCCACGACCCCCCTTCCCCAAATTCCTCCCTTCCACAGGTGGAGGGGGTGGGGGGAGGATTTTTTTCATTTTTCCTTTGTTCCTTCTATGTTCCCTTCAAGTGCCCAATGGGATCCTAAGTTCCCAATGTGTTTCCCAAGGGTGAGAGTGAGAGAGAACTCACCTCCTCATTTGTGTTTATGAGTGAGAGAGAGAACTCCCGTCCCTTCCGCCCTTTCGTCTAATCACACATCGGACAATCTTCTTCTAGCCAATAGGATACTGGACGGACGGACGAACAGACAGACAGACGGACACACACGATTTAGTGCAAAAACCTAAACCCGGACACACCCAAGAGGATACCCATTACACCGCGTGATACCCTGACATTGAGGGATACCCTGACACTGAGTGATACCGATACCCTTAGTGATACCGATACCCTGAGTGATTTTTCCTCTCATTGACAGTTCTCAGAACCCACCCAAGAGTTTACCCATCACACTGAGGGACCCTGGTTTCCTCACAACAAACCGGACACTGAGTGATACCCATGACACGGAGGGATACCCCTGACACTGAGTGATACCCATTACCCTGATATCCGGACGGACGGACAGACACACAGATTTAACACTGAAAAAAACCCAATTTTTTTATATAAGCAGATGGTCCCAAAGTATCCAATGAGAATAATCCATCCCTCAAAAAATGGTGGGGGATTAGTGTGAACCTTTTCTTTTGGCAATTTTGTTTTCTTTTGCAATTTTGTGTGACTTTACACTGAAAAAACAAAAATCTCCAAATTTTCCATTTTTAAAAAATTGACTAAATGGAAAAAATTCAAAATTTTGGGGAACAGAAAACAAACAATCAAACAAACTTTAAAATAAAATAAAAATTGTAATCCTCACGTTGCTTGTTCATTGGGGAAGGGGAGTGAGGGAAGAAAAAAACAAAAGGGGATGAGGGTAGGGAAGGTGAGGGCGCGAAGCGAATGGCAATAAATGAGGGAAAGGGAAGTAAAGGAAGGAGGATGGGGGTAGGGGATAAAAGAAAGTAAGGAGAGGGGGCGAAAAAAAAAAGAGGAAATGATCCTATGTGTTAAAATTTATGCGTAAAGTAAATCCTACGTTTCAGCCTGCCTTTGATCCTGCATGTCCCTTTTATCCTGCGTTTTTTTTTAGCTATTGGGAAAGTGCATAAAAATCAGGACCAACCCTCTAACAAGATATACTTTTCAAAAGTTATTACTCTGGTCACTTTTTTTCCCACATAACAATTTACCTTTGTGCCACACGCCAGGGCTACTATGTGATGAAATAGGATAGGTGTACCTATTTAATTATATATGGGATACCAACTTGCCTAACCATGGGTTTACCTAGGAAGTTATCAGGAGTTACCTAAAAAACTATTTAGAAGCTAACTAATGATTTTTTTATCGTAGGAGATACCTAAGGACTTTATATATGAGGTCTTATATAGGGCTTATTTAGGGTACTATCTAAGGGCTTTTTAAGAGCTTAAGAATATTTATGGGGTTTCATAGCAGACTCCTTAGGGGATACCTGGAGACTATCGTTACATTGGTTGAGATGCTTAGGGATTTTGTAAGTAAAGGGATACCTAGGGGACTACTTATGGACTTACATAAGAGGTTATTTAAGGATTACATAGGGAGTTACTTAAGCAAATTTGACTTACATGAAAAGGTACCTAGGGTTTTACATAGGACTTATCATAATGATTATTAACATGATTAATTTAACATCATAATCGAAACCCCTAATCCTTATCCCCACTCATAATTAAACCTCTCAACCAAGAGTGTCATCCAAAATCTAAGTTTTCAACCTTGTGCAAAAAGGGTTTCCAAAACCTTTGCTTCAAACCCATATGTTTTGTCTTATGGGTGAGAACTATATAACTGGGAGCACCTCTCACTCATTTTATTTTTTTTCACTTTTCACTCAAGTTGAAGGATTTATTGCTACTATGCAAGCAACACCAAGATTGTTCAAAACTTTGACCAACTTTACTTTGGCTGAATTTGACGAATTAACATTATTAATGACACCCACCATTATGCGCCATGCACAATCTACATGTGAACATCACATTCAAGTTTTGGATTTAGGGTTTACATTAAAATTTTAATTTTAACATTTTAAATTAACATTTTAGGGTTTAGATATAGGGTTTGGATTAAGTTTTTGTTTTAGCACTTTAAATTAGGGTTTTAATTTTAGGGCTTACAATTTAAGGTTTTAAGGCTTTGGATTTAAGGTTTTTGATTAAGGCTTAAGGTTTTGTGTTTGGATTGCAGTTTTGGAGTTTAAATTTAAGGTTTGGATTAAGTTTTTGTTTTAGCATTTTAAATTACGGTTTTAGTTTTTGGGTTTGGGGTTTATGGTTTTAAGGCTTTGGATTTAGGGTTTTGGATTATAAGGTATTATACTTCGGATTAGGGTTTTAAAGTTTAGATTTAAGGTTTGCATTAAACTTTTAATTTACTACATTTTTGGGTTTTCGGGTTTTGGATTTAAGGTTTGGATGAAGGTTAAGGGCTTTGTGTTGTGCATTAAAGTTTTAGGATTTAGATTTAAAGTTTGGATTAAGTTTTTTTGTTTTAATGCTTTAAATTAAGGTTTTAGTTTTGGGGCCTTAAATTTAATATTTTGGATTTAAGGTTTGGATTAAGGTGTAAGGTTTTACATTTTGCATTATATATTTAGGCTTTAGATTCAAAGTTTGGATTAAATTTTTGTTTCAATGCTTTAAATAAAGGTTTTAGTTTTAAGGCCTTAGATTTAATGTCTTGGATTTAGGGTTTGGATTCAGTTGTAAGGTTTTATGCTTTGTATTAAAGTTTTAAGGTTTAGATGTAGGGTTGAAATTAGATTTTTGTTTTAACATTTTAGATTAAATAAGTTTTTGTTTTAGGGTTTTGGATATAGGGTTCGGCTTAAGGTGTAGGGTTTTGTGTTTATATTAGAGTTTTATGGTTTAGATTTAAGGTTTGAATTAATTTTTTGTTTTAATGTTTCAGATTAAGGTTTTTGTTTTAGGGCTTTGGATTTAGGTTTGGATTAAGGTGTAGGGTTTTGTGTTTTGTATTAGAGTTTTAAGGTTTAGATGTCGGGTTTGAATTAAATTTTTGTTTTAACATTTCAAATTAAAGTTTTTGTTTTAGGGTTTGGATTAGGGTTTAAAGTTTTTTGCTTTGCATTAGAGTTTTAGGGTTTAGATTTAAGGTTTGGATTAGGGTGTAGGGTTTTGTGTTTTACATTAGAACTTTAGGGTTTAGATTTAACATTTAAATTGTTTTTTAATGCTTAGATTAGGGTTCCAATTTTAAGGTTTTGAATTTAGGGTTTAGGGCTTGTGTTTTGCATTAAAGTTTTAAAGTTTATATTTAAGGTTGAATTTATTTTTTATTTTAAGGTTTTTGTTTTAGGGCTTTGGATTTAGGTTTTACAGTTTTGTGCTTTGCATTAGAATTTTAGGGTTTAGATTAATATTTTTTAAAAAATTAATGGTTTAAATTAAGGTTTAAATTTTAAGGTTTTGGATTTACAATTTAGGGCTTTGTGATTTGCATTAGAATTCTAGGGTTTATATTTCAAGTTTGAATTCTTTTCCATTTTAAAGCTTTATATTAAGGTTTTAGTTTTAGGGTTTTGGATTTAGGTTTTAGGGCTTTGTGCTTCGCATTAAAGTTTTAGGGTTTAGATTCCAGGTTTGGATTAAATTTTTGTTTTACTGCTTTAGATTACGATTTTAGTTTTAAGGCCTTAGATTTAGGGTTTTGTATTTAGGGTTTGGATTAGGGCGTAATGTTTTGTGCTTTGCATTAGAGTTTTACGGTTTAAATTTAAGGTTTTAATTAATTTTTTGTTTTAATGGTTTTAATTAAAGTTTTAGTTTTAAGGCTTTGGATTTAGGGTTTGGATTATGTTTTTGTTTTATTGCTTTAGATTAGGGTTTTTGTTTCAAGGCCTTAAATTTAAAGTTTTGGATAGGCTGTAAGGTTTTGTACTTTGCATTAAAGTTTTAAGGTTTAATGTTTTGGAATAAGGTTTTAAAGTTTAGATTTAGGCTTTGGATTAGGGTTTTATTTTATAATTAAGAATTAGGACTTATAGGTTATCGCCATATTCAAAATGGGTGTCTTTCAAATTTGATTTTGGATCAATGCCTTTTGTTGTTCATTTTGTACATGGAACATGATAATGTTTCCATGTATGATGCATTTGTATAGAATTGGTCAAAGAATGTAGTTTGTGATGATGTCATCTTCCTTGCATCTTGCATTAATGATGCAATTGGAGATGAGGTTTGATGGCCCACAACACAAGAGCAGGTTGTGTTAAACTCGAATTTGGTAGAATTCCAAGGGTGCATTGGCCTCATTTATGGCACATTCATCAATATTCGTAAACCTTGGAATGATGGGGCCCACAAGGTTTGGTTCAATGGGCAAAAGAAGATTTATTCAATGAACAACATTATGCTTGTTGATCATTGAGGTTTATTCATTTACTTGGACTTTGGGTATCCAAATTCTTACCATGATGTCACCATTTTATGCTAGTTTGAACTACATAAAAATCGGCATCAAATTTTTTTACATGATTAAGAATATGTTGAATACTTGTTGGGAGATCCTAACTACTTATGACACGCCCTCGAGTTCGTTATTATACCCAAAAAGGGTCCAACTATGTTAAAGAGCGGAAGTAGTTGGAACTTGGTGCCGCTCCCAGTTTCCAGCATTAAAGGGGGTGGGAGGGCATGCTGAAAGTTCCGAGATTAGACTAGGAAGAGGGACAACTTATTTAGTTACTTGGTCCTGCATCAAAACCAACCAACAAGTTAGTTAGTTCATATTCGAAAACACTCTTGGTGTTGGGACAAGCCATGGGCAACACGGACTCATTTGACTCACCATGGCTTGGACTCAGGGGAAGCCAACACTTTCCCTCATATAGTATTCTTTGTGTTACTATGCCGCACCTACATCCGAATGGCACTTTTTTTCGGGACTCCCAAGGAGGAGTTTCGAAATTGTCCCGGTTTGGACTCCTAGGAATTTGAACGCTCATATCTCCCAGATCAAACCTCCGATCACAATGAGGTCTCAAGCAAACTTGTAGCTCTCCTCAAGAGCTTTCCAACACTATGTCACACTCTACCTACACGCACCGGGGTCGGGTCAATTCCCGACTTTTAGTGGTCAAAGTGCCAATTTGACTTTCGGCCTTTCTTTCGTCCATAAGTTGTCCTGCAGATGTCCAAATGGCTCATACAAGGCCATTTTCGACATCTACACTTCAAGACCTTTTCAATGTATAAATAATACCTCAATGCAAGGTTTTTTGACCCCTGCAATCAAGTTATGAGTTTTCAAGACTCCAAGTTCTCACTTTTGGGAATGTGAGTTTCACCTTCACACTTGCCTCAAAGTGGGGTTGCGACAACTTAAATGAAAAAATGTTCATCATGAGAAGGGTTGGGAGGTGTGAAATAGGTCCTAATGATGAGTCAAATGTTATCAAAGCCTACAACAAAATGTATGTTGGGTATAAAATGTGGGTGGATTGGGGGATTGGTGGATTGAAGAGGAAATGGAAATAGTTGATGAAAAGGTTTGTATCCACAAAACCAAAGTACATAATTTTGTTTATAGTTGTAATTATATTGACAAATTTTCTACATAGACACTGAATGGACTTCACATTTGAAATCATAGGTGAATAATTGCTCAACCTTATTGACCAGTGGGATGGAGACTTATAATTCTACAAATTTGAACCACTATGGGACCTTACAAGTGAAATAATTTCATTGCATTTTACTGATTTCACCCTGGTGAAAGTTTATTTCATTATAATATCATTACGTAAACATCATGTTTCATCGCCAATGAACATAATTCACTATAATAATTTTTTAATAGTAAATAGGTTTATTTATAAATTTTAAAATATTTTACTTATGCTACTTTATGATATACCCTATATTATTTTAAGTTACTTTAATTATTCTAAATTATATTTTATGTTATTATAAATTATTGTACCCTAAAATATTATACGTTATTTTACCTTAAAGTATCTTAATTAATTTGTTATAAGCTTTTAAATTATTCTAAATTAAATTATTCAACTAACTTGAAGTTATACCTTAGGGTTTTTTTTTATAAAATTAATATATATTATTTCAAATTATACTTTGAATTATTCAAGGTCATTTTATTTTATGTTATTATAAATTATTTTATTCTAAATATAATAATTTAAAATAATCTAAAATGAAATATAATGAGTTAAGGTGAAATAACCTAGAATATAAAATAATAACCTATGAAAAATAATTTAAAATACCCTACAATATAATAACTACCAATAGCCTATGATATTATAACATAAAATATCCAACAATAATTTATAATATAATAATCACCAATATTTGTAATATACCATATAATAACTAACAATGACTTATAATACAATAACCTTTAATAATCATTAATAAAATAACTCTCAATAACCACCAATAAAATAACCATCAATGGTTTACAATGGAATAACCACCAATATCCATTAATATAATAACCATTAATAACCACCAATATCCAATAACAAAATATCCACCAATAGTCATTAATATAAAAACCATTAATATGATAACAATTAATAAGCATCGATATCCATTAATAGAATATCCATCAATAATCATTAATAAAATAATCATTAATAAAATAATTATTAATAAAATAACCCTTAATAGTCATTGATAAAATAACCACCAATAGTGATTTATAGAATAACAACCAATAATTATTAATAAAATAACCACCAATAACCATTAATAAACACAACCACTAATAACCATTAATATAATAACCAATAATAAACATTAATATCCACCAATTGAATAGCCATTAATAGTCATTAATAGAATAGTCACCAATAGAATAACCATCAATAACCATTAATATAATAACAATTAATAACCATTAATATAATAATCAATAGTCAATAATATTCATTGAAATGTTATTGAAAAATGATATTCAATTTGTTTTTTTGTTCAAATGATTTTAAACTTTCATAAGGAAATAAATGTAAATATGTACATTATTGAATTTTTTTTAAAAAAATCAAATCATTTCATTTGAACAGAAGCTCAATAAGATATAAAATTTCAAAGTTTATGTTTTTGTAATGTTTAAAATGAAATATTTGATAAATAGAATGTAATGTAATATATTATAACAACAAGTGGGTGGCTTGATGGTAAAGGTGTTTACTTCCAATCCAAAGGTCAAAGGATCAAACTTCATGAATGGTGTTGTATGTGGTCAACAATGGTATGATGACCAAATATTCTTTTATATAATTCCTAGAATAGATGCCTAGGTTGATTACGTGGCCTACCTACTTAGGCTTGGTTTTTAACTTAACCTAAGTAATGACACATGTCAATAAATCATAGGTTAAAAAAATGAAATTATCAATAATATTATATATTAAATAATTAAAATTTACTTGATTACCATGTTGGTTAGTTAATTAGTAAGTGAATGGTTTGATAAATCTATATTTCATTTTAGAGTAACCTTGTTTCACTAAGTATTAATGAAACAATTCTTTGTCCGTAGCAACTGGTCCATGTTCACTAAGGGGTTAAACAATTTCATTAGGTAAATATGTCAAAATCACTCAAAATCTAGTGAAACCTTGAGTGACCTAGGACGCGTTTTATAGTAATGTTCATGCACTAAAACCACCGAACATGCAAATCTTACGTGTTCTAGCATTCAACCTAAGAAAGATTCTACAGCTTAAGGTAGGCAAAGGGGTGAAAGGACACCAACGCGGGGCTTGATTGAAAGAAATTTCATCATTGAGCAGTTCCAAGTGCTTGTTATAATGTGTAACTCATATAAAGAATTGGAAAGATGATAGGTACATGAGGTTACTAAGACCATCTCACCATAATCTACTAACTTTTGGGGAAAAAAATGCCATGTTGTCGTTTGGAAGGATGGAGAGGTCTTGGTTGCCCTTCGGTAGAATGAGTATACTTAATAAACTGGTGGGATTGTAGCACCATGGAAATCGATTAATTAATATGCATCGAGGAGATAGTGGAGAAAATCATGGTGATGATTGATCACCTCCTTTTGTCTCGGAGGCGCTCTTTAGGGAGGCAAAGGGCATTGTTATCGCTATTATTATTTTTGTATAATAGATCGTAGGGTGTATGCAAAGTGAGTCCCTAGAGTTTTAAAGCTTTGGGTTTTTCAACAATTCATGCACCATAGGTAGGTCGGTTTAAAGAACACGAGTATTTGAATATAAGATGAAATTCTCCACATTGTTCTTCAGTAGTTCAATGGTAAAGTAGTTGGTTGTTAATCGATTGGTTGTAGGTTCAAATCCTACCTGGGGATATCCATCCTTTTTTAGGAACTTGCTTTGATTGTTAAGAGTAGGTAAAAAATTCCTTGTCATTGTTTGGATTCATGCAAAATAGCGAAAAACAAAGAGAAGGATAAACTTGTTGCACCCAATAGTTTTTCAAAAAAATGGAAACAACGACCTCTTTGAAATATTGAAAATAAAATAAAATAAAGATCAACGAATCCATAATTCTTTATCCTGATGGCATCATTAAAGCCTAATTCATAATTGGGGTGAAGGTTCCATTTGCCTACCAACGTGTCATTAACTATTAATTGGTAAAAGTGGGAGTTCACTTAGGAGTGTGAGGGTTTATTCCCTCACACTCTCTTGCACTCTCGGGAGCATGAAATGTGACTTCTAAGCTTCCCTCTTGGCCCCCACCCTCACAAGCCCTTGCTTTGGTCACGAGCCCAAGGCTAGGGTTGCGACATTTTTATTTGAAGCATTTTTGTAAATCCTTTTCGGGATCATAGAAAAAATATACAAGGAATTATTCAACATAAATTAATTGGCTATGTATTAGTAGATAATTTATACATAAATGGGAGATGCATTGCCACATGTAATCAAGATATCACAGCTAGTGTTGCAAATTCTTTAATAAATCTTCAAATAAAACCAATTTATATATGTTTTCCTTTAACTTGCAAAAGTATGAGCTGGATATGTTAGTTTTGTTATGGATGGGGTCTTACCCACAATTGGGAGAAACAATAGGTATTATTGCAGGCCACTTCATAAAAAATCTTGGGATTTAACTAACATAAAAAAAATCATATTGATGGAGTATTTATAGGTGACATTGCGAAACACGTGCAAACTTTATTTAATGGAATTATTAAATTTAATATAAATTTGGTTTATCCTACATGTACGTATCATGGGCATCCCGTTTGGATAAGTCACAATGATTTATCAGTCAGTATCGAGCATAAGAACAAAATATACAATTTAAATGTTCCACCATAAAGTGTGCTTTTGGTTAAGAATAATCAATACATAAAATCGAAGCAAGTAATCGCATAAATCTATGCTAAAATATCTCTTTTTAAGGAAAAAAAATTAGAGGTATTCTGATTCAAATTCAAAGGGGGAAATGCACTGGAGTATGAAGGTGCGGCACACATCAAAGTATATACGTAGTAATGTCCATCTTTTACTTACAACATGTCATGTATGGATATTATTGGGAAACTTTTATAAATATGAAAGAACCTTGTCCATGTTTTATCAAAATCAAGATAAGAATGATATTGGACCACCTCTTGCGAAACAAATTTTGAAGTGTTCAAAAAATATAGACAACTTTTATAGTAAGGATTGGAATTCCACTTATTCTAGTATCCTTCCACATGCTTATAATATTTCACGAATAAAAAAAACCGGAAAAATTCATATTTAATTTTTTTTAAAAGGAAAGAAAAGTACAAAAGAAAAGTTTTATTTATATTTAGGCTTAAATTGGAAAAAAAGGAAATTTATAGAATAATGATATTTTTGTCATTTTAAATGATCCCAAATATAAAATAAAAAGCTTGGGAACCATAAAATATGGTAATATTTAAATTCATTTAATTAAAAAAATGAGATTTTAGAAGATCGAAAGATGAAGAACTATAGACCGAGATATGAAATAATTGAAAGAGGTAATTTTTTTTCTTTATGAGGAAATACATATTTTACGTGAATCTTCTTCCTCCATTTTAATAGAAAATAGTAGTATTGTTCAAACAAGTACCAAGATTACTTCAACTATTAATAGTCAAGTGACTAGAATGGTTAAGACAAAAAAGGGAATGGGTAATCATGTCAAAATAAAATCATTGACTAGAAATATCTGTTATCTTCGTGGATAGACACATAATCTTTATAAACAAGAAGTATTTTTGGTACCACTAGGAAACAAAAATTTTGGGGAATTCCAATTCAAAAATTGGATTTATCTCTAATGGGTTGTAATTATCAATTATTTTTAAAAATAATAAATTAGACCAACAATAGAATATAGAATCTCTAATGATTTTAATAAATCAAATTCATCAACACCTTTTTTAAAAATTTAAATCCCCCGAATGAACAAAGAACCCATGAAATTTGAATTGTTAAATATATTTTTTATGAAGATGGTGAAAAGGTCCAAGCAGTAGGAGATATCGGTACTGAATTGGTCCAGAGTTGTTTGGTACTAAATTGGGGAACAACAAAAAAAATTTATAAAAGAAGCTTATGCTTGTTTTGTAGAGGGAAGAATCAACAAAATGATTGTAAGAAAATCCAAATTAGTTTGGTGAAATATATCGATATAGATAGTAGGGATAGAAGGAATATTTCCATTTCCAAATATCTTTTTAATAGCAAAGTATCTAGTACTAGCCAATATTCTAATGGTGGAACCAACTACTTAATAAACATCAAGGTATTATTTTTTGTATTCCACCGAATAAAGACAAGGAAAGTGGTTCCCTATTTATTTTGTTTCCATTTCATTTATTTCAAACTCGTATATATAACAACACGAAAAGGGATGTAACAAGAAAGGGAAAAAAAAAAATCATTTTGGAAAAAGATCTTCATTTTTATATACAATCCTTCAATCAAGGATCAAAAAAGGAATTAATTACTACCCCAAAAAATCTAAGTGGAATTTTTTATTTAGAAAAAAAAAGTAGGGATATTCTGTTAGCAACTAGAAGAATTTTCGGACAATTCAATTTATCAAAAAAATAATTCTTGGGTCATTTATAAAATATCACAATTTTTTTCAACCTTTCTATTTGATAACCCATGATTGACTCATATTTATTACAATTTCATTAATAGAGAGTCCTTTGAATACTTTTTGAAAACCTAAGTGGTTTTTTATTGGTGAAAATAAATATATATATATGAATTGTTGTTAGGTAATAATATCATTTCCAATATACTAAGATGGTCTTTTCCACCATTTTTTCATCAAGAAAAAGAATAAAATTAATGAGTCTCGAACAATTTATTTGTGAGGGTTTATTCATATTTGAATATCAACCCCTTTTATGGATCCGAACAAATTATAGCCATTCATATGGATTTTGTAATAATCATATCAATGAAGCCATATTGGTTCGCTTTTTATCAAAAGCCTATGATTTATTGGGTAATGCAACAAATGGAGGAAAACACTTTTTGATAGTAAGTACGAAATATCAAGCAGTTGATTTAGTAACATTGGCTACTATAAGAGCTAGGTGTCATTATGTAAATAAAAATGGCTTGGTGGTATGTCAACTAATTGGTTTACTATAGAAACACATCTTCAAATATTTAGAGATTTGGAGGACAAAGAAAATATAAGGTTACTTAATCAACTTCCTAGGAATGAAAAATTTTGTTTGTAAAAATCTTCGTTTCTTATTTTATAGTTCGTATTTAAAAGGGTAATATGCATACTACACAAATTTTTATTAGCATACTTAATGATTTATATGAAATATCTAGTGTGAAAATGGGTCAACATTTCTATTGGTAATTAGGCGGTTTCCAAGTCCATGCACAAGTACTTATAGCTTCCTAGATTGCTATTATTATCTTATTAAATCTAGTTTTTTTTTGTGACTCGTAACCTATAAACCATTCCAACTAGTGGTTAGAATTTTGTCAAATATATCCTAGAATTTATTCGAGACTTAACTAAAACCCAAATAGGGGAAGAAGAATATCGTCCTTGGGTTCCTTTTATCGGAACCATGTTCTATTTATTTTTATTTCGAACTGGTTAAGTTTTCTTCTTCATTGGAAAGTTTTTGAATTACCACATGGAGAATTTGTGGTGCCTAAGAATGATATGAATACGACTTTTGCTTTAGCTTTACTTACATCAATAGTTTATTTGTTGTAACCCTAACTTTGGGTTCGCAACCAAGGCAAGGGCTTGCAAAAGTGCGAGCCAAGTGTGAAGGCCGGGAACCACATTTCATGCTCCTCGGGAGTGTGGGAGGGTGTGAGAAAATGAACCTCCACACTCCCAAGTGAGCTCCCACTTTGGGAGTTGGAGTCCCAATGGAGTCCCAAATCCTCCAAGAACAATTTTATTAGACACTTAAAACACAAGTTATGGCTAAAAGAAGGGTTGAGATTCAAATTGACAATTTGACTCGTGACCACTAAAAATCAATAATCGACCCGATTTCCTTGTGTTCAAGTGATATGCTACATTTCTTGGAAAGATCTTGACTACTTCTACAACTTTGCTTTAGACCTCATCTCAATTGAAGGTTTGCACACAAAGTTACGGGCCCCCAAAGTCGTGGGAGTCTTAGTTGTGGGAATTTCGGGACTCTCACTTGGGAGTCTCGGGACAAAATGACATTTGGGTGTTGGTCTCGTGGCCAGGCACATAATATACTATAAGAGGGAAGGTGGTGGCTTCCTTCAAGTCCGGGCCGTGGTGAGTTTTGTAAGTCAATGTTTGCCCGTGGTTCGTCCATGCACCAAAGTGCTCCAACCACGTAATAACCAACTTGTTATTTGGTTTGTACAAGTATGTGTGAGTGATTTGAATTGCTTATCAATCTTTTTAATCCCATCCGGGAGCCCTAGCACACCCTTCTACCCCCAAAATGTCACGAGCTAGGGAGCGCGCCCCAACTCTTTCTTTGTGCACCTTTAGACTCATAATTGAACCCATCAAAGAGCTTCGGGGTGTGTCATTATTTTTTGCAGGCCTTCACTAAAGATAATTGAGTTATTTTGATAAATATATCCAATTGATTCCGGTGCTTCTACTAATTAATATTTGGAAGATTTCACAAAAACCTTTATCATTTAATTTTCAGTTTTTTGGGAATATATCAGCCAATGAATTGGTAATTGTTGTTATCATTTATCTAGTACCTTTAATAGTTCCTATACCTATGATGTTTCTAGGATTATTTACATGTGTTATTTAAGCTTTAATACTTGGCAACTTTATCTCTAGCTTATATAGGAGAATATATGGCAGGTCAACATTAGATTTTTTTTTTCAATTTAATCAGGTACTTGAAATTTTATTCTGAAATATCATTACATTAATTTCATATTAAAAAAGAAAATAAGTTAAATTATTTTTAGCTTAATTTTTTTTTAATTCCCATTTTTAAAGACTCATTTGCAATGAAAATAACGACGAAATACATTTAAATTCTATTTGGATCTTCAAAATAGAAAATAAATTGATTGAGTATAATAATGGGATGTAAAAATAAATAAAATTAATGAATGATTATATGAAGGTGTATGGGCAATTCAATCTATAAATAAAATTGAGTTAATCTAAAATTTATCCCCTAACAAGGAAGTAATTTCTCCGATTGTTTGAATTTGAAAAATATGGATGGAGCCTTACCTAGAAATATTTGATACCATTTTCTTGTGTGACTTATTTAAATAAGACTCAAAAACAAAATAATTATTGAGATATAATATCCCTCTATTTTATATTTTAGTGATATTATCATTCCAATAAGTCCAACAAGAGACATTTCGAGTTACTAACTACAATATTTTATTCTATTAGAAATATTAGTAAGCAATGGAGATTGGGTTTTTATATTACTAGCCTTTCTTCAATCTTGGTTAGAGGCGATTACCATGAACCCCTTAATTTTTGTTGCATCTATTATTGCTGTTAGGTTAGCTATAGGGCTAGTTTTGATCAAAACTGGTATTGGCCAAGATATTGTCACAAGTCAAGTTGTAGAAGGTATTGCGAGACAATTAGAAAGCAAAAGGTAAAATTTGAAATACTTTATTATTAAACTTAGCTTTCATGGAAACTTTAACCATTTATGGATTAGTCGTAGCTCTAACACCTTTATTTGCAAATCTTTTTGTTTAATTATTAATTTTTTGTTTGAAGCCTACCTTGTAAGTATAATTAGTAACCTCCTCTAAATAAATAATTAGCCAATGAATTCCTTATATTAAAGGAGGGATTGATTAGAATGAATAATAAATAAAACATCCTTGTATTCTTCGATAAAAAGGATTTACTATTTTTGTATCACAAGGAGCAAGACACAAAAGGGTATATCCAACTGTATTACGCGCG
>Ga0209208_10006568_pt1 | contig 16019 bp, 12 predicted proteins | sample S1TSphfallax_3_FD_187694 | JGI IMG/M metagenome (GOLD analysis project Ga0209208, IMG submission 187694) | Host-associated microbial communities from peat moss isolated from Minnesota, USA - S1T2_Fd - Sphagnum fallax MG (SPAdes) (version 2) | ecosystem: Host-associated > Plants > Peat moss >...
GTGTGGCTACATCACAAAATGGGGGGAAAGAAACCCTACCACCAAGTTGGTGAGGGCTCTGGTAACAAGTCCTTGCCATGTTGAGGAGGCCAGAGTTTGGACAGGAGAACATGGTGAGGCAACCCAGCAGCACACACTGCAGGATGGATGGTATGTGGACAGAAAACTTTTTTTTTGTCGAATTCCTGTCCAATAACGAATAGATGTCGTAACCATCCACATGTATTTACATACCTACCTAGTAGTCACCAACTGCCTTACACATTTACCTGTACCTACATAGTAACCAATTGCTTTATCTACCAAGTTGTGTATGATACTTAACCCAGCTAACTAACTAATGTGAGGTGGAAATAGCAGGGTTTATGGAAATAGGTTACCAATGTTCCAGCTGTGGTTCATCCACAAGGGGTTTCCAATGGCTGGTGCACGGCTGCATTATGTAATCCAATTGGGAGCAACCTCTGGGTTGTTCTACCCACAGAATGTACATGCTGGTCATGCCTTGAGAGGCTACCTGGGGTGATGGTAATTATTATTCTTGATCTTCGATGTTGGTCTCCAAATACATGATCCCAATTATCTCAAATGCTAAATAGAATCTAATTTCTATGCTGCCCTCTCGGACACCACCAATTGTGCAGCTGACATGATGTAAGGTCATTTGACATATTTTGTCCATTGTGCACACAAAGTCAGTGCTAGCCTCTCACATTGTGCAGGACAATCTAGGACTTCAAGCTCTTCTTTCCAAGGCCTAGAGACTTGGTTCTTGATATGGACTTGTAGTCCTTAAACTTATCCTTAACTACCTCAACATAGTACATTGTGCGACATGTTCACGATCTAGACATGAGGACATTCATGATCATTGTAGGGCTTTGTAAGTGGAGCTACCTTGTCTTACGGGCAAAGTGAACCCACATGTGTAAGATGAGGAGTTTGAATTGTGGTGGGTTTTAGTGGATTCAATTAAAGAGAATTTGGACTAAAACTAGTCAAGATATTTTTGTCAACCTCTAATCCACCCTATTCCACTTTTGCAAGAAGGATGGTTATGGTTGTAAGATTCTTTAATCAGCCTCCACAAGATAATTTGTGATTTTTGGTTTTGTCATGGTGTTTGTAGTTTGTACCTTATCCAATTATCCATTTTATACCACCTATATTTGATGATTTTTTTTAGGTTATGTATTTCATTCCACATGTTTAAGATTGGAGGCCTAGAAACATGGTAGGGTTTTTGTGATGAACTTGCTTTAGAATAGTTTGTGGCATTTTCTTAACATTATTTTCACTCCCTTTAAGTTGTTCTTACTTTGAAGGACCTACCCACCTTCATGATAAAACAGGCTCCCAAAAGAACTCTAAAAGCTTTAAACAAATTTGCATTTCTTTTTTCCAATTATATTTGAATAGAGTCTTGATATTACTAAAGAGTTTGTTTTCTCTGGCTCCTGTGAAGTTGGTTTTTAGATAGTTTTAACTGGAAATTAACTACCAGTTAACTGCACACAAGCAAACCTTTGTGTATGAAATATTATGTTTTCTGTTTGAGCTCATAGGGGCCTCTAACCCCTTAGGCAAAGCAAGAATGGCAGATCAAAGATCAAACCTATGTGATAGGATCTCCAAGTCTCAAGTCCCAACTCCCAACCTTAGGATTGCAGAGGTCACTTTTCAGGAAAATTAGCTCAAGCAAGATTGACTTTGAAATCTGGGTTGAAGTCAGTGTACCGCAAACCTCTTGCATACACACTAGAGTACAGCTTTGTTTTGAAAGGTATAGGAAGGATACTTACACCCTACACCAGATCTAATAGTTGGTAAATTATCCTGGTACTTTTGGTACCAGAATAATAACTCCTTTCACATACAAGCAGTGTTTTTCAACTCAAGATTTCAAATGTCTAATTGTCGATCTCTAATGAAATCAAAGGTTTGGTGAAGATTGTAATTTGTAATCCTGTGCCAATACAATGATCCATGTGTTGTCTCAACATTCATTTCCAAGTTTGATACATATAAAATCCTTAGAGCATGACCAAACAATTTGTGATTTACAAATTGCTAGAGGAGTTGCCAACCTTAATTCAAGTTTAAAGGATTCTAGACATTCAATTAGTTATTAGCATTGTATAAAAGAAGGTTGGAGAATGGAAAATAGACTTTTAAGCAATGGAAAAACCTAATCAAGCATGACCTCAATACTCATCCTATCATGTAATGTAGACGTAAAATGTGCATATTTATGATCAAAGTCCTACTTGTTGTGTAGGCATCACGTAAATGCCATGGCCATCATTGAGAAGCCAAGTCACTACCAGCTGGCACAACAAAAGCTAGCATCCTTTAACCTAGATAATTGTACATGTTCAACTTTCCAAATGATAGGACCAAAATGAATTTGAATGTCCAAATTTGACAATTCAAACAAGGTTGAAATATCTTAACCTATGCTCCATTTGCAATTGCCCAAGAACTCCAATGGCATTTGCAAATATTCCTTACATGTGCAGTTGTGTTGTATCATTGATGTGTGGTTAGATACATAGCATATTTAATCTCCACATGAAATTACCACAACATGTCAAAATTCTGTATACAGAATAATAATAAACACTTTTAGATTGATTTTGTGCATATGTAAATTTATGCATTATTGGCACCTTTGAATTTTCTGCCCCAAGGTTTTTATTTCCCTACCTGTTACTGAGTTTTGTCAAAGCATCTTAAAGAGGGCAGTTTCTCAAGTTTGTCAAGTTCCACATGATAATATCCGGGCAACTTCACTAGTAGAGATACTCCAGAGTGTATTCACTGCAAACTATTAGACAATCTAGTAACTAGTTCTTTGTTGAACATTTACAAGGCAACCAATGATACACTAGATTTCAGTAAACTTGCTACTTCCAGTGGAATCGTGTGATTGGAGTTGGGAGATTGTTGATATATTAACAATGGTAAAGAAGGTTGTAGAATCTTGAGGTTCATAAAACATTTAAGTAGAAATAATAACTGTTGGTTAAAAATCTACTAAGAATATAACTACACAAGAAACCATGTTCTATTGTTGTGAGGTGAAGGATATAATCAAACAAAATCTAGTTCATTACCCATCAAAATTCATTCCTCTAGTATCAATTCAACCAAATTCAAAATGATCATTCATCCATACACATCCCAACTAATACATGAAATGTGCATTCATTCATCCAAAATTCTGAATGTAACAACCTTGCAAAGGTCTGATAACCCATCATCCTTCACATGATTTACAAAATTTGTTCACGTGACTATGTCCATAATCAAATGTGCACCATGTTGCCGTCTGACTATTTTGGAATTTAACACGTTCTTTTTAAGTTAATATTCTTCATATTATTCAGTTGTACCCATTTCAACAGAGATTGAGAGCTGTAGACAAGTGCATTGTGAATTCTTCAAACCCTCAATTTTGTCAGGACTCCAATCTCAGCTTGACATTGAACTGCTCACACATCTTGGTACCCTTAATGTGACGTCCTCAAATCCTGGACGGATCTGGAGCTCCAAACATAACCAGGTTTAGGCACTGACTTGTTCACATGTCTCTTCCTGATGGACATCCCAATCCCCATGGGAAAGTTTAATCCAGGAAAAACTCATGTTAGACATAAAAGGACCAAAGAGGTCCACATACTAAGTTTAAGCTGCATGTATCTCATTACATGTCTGGATGAAAAGTGATCCATATATATCCATTTGATGTAGGGATAAAAAGTTATCACATCTATGTGCCGAGCAGATTATGGATGTAAAGGATACTAGTTACATCCGGTAATTGGCTCAAGGTCACTACTTGCTAGTTACTGGAAATAGCCTTGGCGCGCTCCGATGATGCCTTGGCTATTTCCAGTAACCAGCAGCAGAGCACACCGAGGGTATTTACTGTAATGAGGGGCCTCTTGCAAGTTATGAGGAGGCTCTTGCAAGTTGAGTAGTCCATGGTACATAATACATACTGGTCTGTTGTTGGTGTAGTAGTGGGTGCTCTTGGGTTCAGCTTGGGGCTCGCATGTCTGCCATGTTTTTCTTTCTGCCATGGGGAGACCCAATGTCGGCTGTGTTGCCGTATCTGGTCACTAGTGTATGATTTCTTGGCTGGAGTGGTTGGTTGGTTGGTTGGTTTGTTTGGTGTGTTTGTGTGGCCTTTTCATGGGTACAGGGAAGTCTGCTGTATGGTTTTCTTGACTGGTATCTCGAGTGGCTATTTGGGGGGTTTTGGCTGATGCAACTGCAGCTGATCACGATCACTGGAAGTTCCTTCCATTAAAGCCTGTGAATTTTTTCTGGAAGTACCCCACATTCCCCTGCCCCCAAAAGAAAAAGCCTTTCTCTTACTGGTTAGCCAAAAGGTGAAATTAAAAATGCTTAAATCAAGTGCTTTTTTAGATTTTCAATAGCAAGAATTAGACAAAAATTTAAAGAAAATTCCCAGGTTTCTATACATGGTTGCAGTAAAGTAGCCAAAAATATGAAAGGATGAATTTAAAATTTACTTCATATTTAGCTTCTTGCCAAATTTGGCTAAATCTTCCTATGGATGATTGCCACTTCAACTATATCACAAAATTGACAAAAAAAAACATTGCCCCACATCAATCAACCATCCATTTTCATGGGGCGAGCTTTCACTGTCAGTTCACTGGTAATCACTTAACATATGTCAAGACAGAAATTAGGGTCAAAAGTCCATCCATCCATTGCAGTGTTTTTTTTTCTGCTGAATTTTCCCTATTTCTTAAAAAAGAAATTGGGAAATATTTGGAACTTTTTTTTTCCATAGTGTAAATTCGACTAATTATGCTTTTTTTGGGTTAAATTTCGCCAAATTTTCGATATGAAAAAATGACAAAAAATAAAATAAAAATACTGATTCGTACTGAGAGTACATGAAGCCACAAGGGTGTGGCCACTGGCTACGTACATAAGTACGCTATTAGTGGAAGAACTGACGAAACTGCATTCACGTGAGGACATTGAAGAAAGACGATGATTGTCGCGCCTCTCGCTCTGTCTCTCTTCAAAGTCTAGACTCAGATCCAACTTCTTCAACTTGGGTGGAAGTTTGAAGGGGGAGACATTGGACAGACAGGCTGTGCCAGGCACAATCTGCAAATAATCGAACCTCAAAATCTATAGTTGACTACACATTACGATTCATTACTATAGCTCGTACTAAAATAATATAGCAAGTCAACAGAGAAATTCAGGGATTAAATGTAACTTGTCCGGCGAACCTGCAGTCGTCCCGAGCTGGTGTACTGTGAGCGTTCACACAAGAGGCAAACGCTTCCATGCCAGACAGCATTCAATGTGAAGTGAGATCACCAAATCTAATCTACTTAGGTTAAACATTTCTTCTACAATTCCTGGCAAAGCCTTTTAAACGTTACTCTTTTCTCCTTCAATTTCTTTTGGAGGCTTTCTTTGTTGCAATTTTTGGATTCTGTAGTCCAGTCCCACACCTGTGAAACAGTTGTTTGCCTTTTATCTTCTTCTTTTCTTGGATTTTGTGGTTTCCAGTCAGTGTTTCTTTTAGGAATTTTTCAATTAGCCTAAGCGGCAATCATCCCTCAAAAAGACACGGCCAAATTTATCTATTCTATGACATACAAATCTTCAATCAACTTTCTATGTTAATGGCTACACACTCAAAATATTAAAATCTGGCAAATTTTTCTATTTTTTCTCACTTGGGCCAATTGAAACCCTCCAAATCAAATTATTTCTGATTTTTTTATTGGAAAATTTGGCGAAATTTTACTAGTAGGCTGGTTCCACTGAGACTGAGAGCTTTTTTGGTAGGAGATGAAAAGTAGCAAAACATCAAAAATGGGTTCTATCCAATGTTTTTTTTTCCAAGTTTCTGCTTTCTAGTCAATGGTGAGCATCCCAAGAGGGATGAAGAACAAAACGGAGAGTAGTCTTTAGGACTTTGTAACCAAAGAAAAGTTTCTCAAAACTTGAACTAGAAGAACAATCAAACCAGTAAGTGACCTAAGATTACTTGACTGACATGGGCATGTGAATTACAACTAATTCCAGCATCAAAGACCTAATCATCCCTGGGCCTAGTCCAGACTTAGGACAAATCAAATTCATAATTTTGACATCTTAATTTCCATAGAACATGAGTTGGTCATTATTAAATGTCCATCAACTAGGGTAAACTGGTCGATGACTGAAGACTTAGTGTCTCAGTCATCGAACTCTCGCTGAATATACTTCTTTTGTATTTGGGGTCTAAAGATGAAATGTAGATCATTAGATTGGCACACACTGGCTTTGAAATTGTTTAATTTGGTTAAATAATGAGAAAGATATACTCACACAAAGTTAGGGTGGTGAAAATCTTGAAATTTTTTTACATCAGACACATGCAGCTCATGGGGAGTTCGTTTGCCACCTATCAGCAAACAGTAATACCCTGATTACCAAACATTACCTACCTCCATCACCAAGATGAATGAAGAATGCACTGGTCAAAATCCTCAAATGTACTACTTAACTTTACACAAAGGGTGTAGATTTAAATTTTTTTAGGGTTTCAAAATCTACAGTGATGGGTGAATGCACTCCCCTTCACCAACAAATTTTCAAACACTTCTCAAAAATTGTGGGCATTGCTCCTCTATTTCAACAAGTGAAATTTTCTAAACCTCCTCCCTCCTCACCATCGCTAGTATTTACAATGGCCACTATCCTCTGTAGAAAGTTGATGAAGTTAGTGGGTAATAATTGTAGTCATACATGATTCAAATGAGATTGTCATTGCTTATTGTTAGATGAGAAATCCGCCTAACTTTTTTTTGGGTCTTCTCATTGATGTATCAGGAACATGTGCTTCCAATGATTCCTGGAGGTGCAAGCTTCAAAGAGATAATCACTAAAGGAGACAACCAAACAATATACAGATCAATGACATCTTTGGTCTTTTGGAACAAATTTTTGACATGGAAATGCTTTTGGTGGTTGTTGGTTTACTGGAATGCTCATTTGCTTGCTGTGAGATAAGTGTTGGTTGTCTTTGAAGTCTTGTGTAGACTATTTTTTCATGTCAAGGTCCAACCATGCTATTAGGAGCCACACATGCCCCCTTAAACCACTGCTTTATTTTTAGAATTTAAAAAAATAAAATTTAATGTCTTTCAAAAAAACATTATATTTTAAAAAAAATTAATACTATTATGTTAAGGTGTATATTAGAAAATATCTCAAAATATGTTATTAAAAATATTTTCAAATTATGCTTTTAATGTCAAAATCGCTTTTAAGTAGCTTTTAAGTAGTTTTTAAGCATTGGTTACAAGTCTTTAAATGTATTTTTCATTCATTATATTGATTCCAAACTTTTATGATATGTACATAATGTATTCACAATAACATTTTATAAAAAATTATTTTAATTATTATTATTTTATTTTTTACAATGCAAAGTCCAAAAAATTAAGCAGTGGTTACGATTGCTTATGGTACATGTTAGTATGATTGCACATGTCAACCATTTTTAAAAAAAAAGTAGTTTAGAACAACATTATTGCACACACATTTTTAAAAAAATTGTATTTGTTTCTCATGGGAAAAAAAATTGATTTGTGTTGTGACCTTCTAAAGCTAGTTCTTTTGATTTTTTATTATCAAACTAGGAGATAGATGCTTAGGTTTTTCATAGAAAGTAAGAAGAAACCAACTGGAGACTTTATTGTTGATTTACATGCCATTAGACACACAAAGCCATTTGCTTTGAAAGTTCATGAATCTTTGGTTGTGGAACAGAATGTGCATACAGAACAAAATGAACTTCTGGAAAGAAGGTGCCGAATAACCATTACATCAGTAGCATGTGCATCCACATTTTCCTTGTTGGCAACACAAAGAATCTTCTCTTCTCCAACAATTTTGAATTTGTATTTGGCTATTAAATAAAAAGCTCATGAATCCCAAAGCTTAAGATAAATCTACTTCCTAACCTAGATGTAGAAATAGTGGTAGCTTAACAAACCTGCAAAATTGTGCAGGTCCCATATTTTTCCTTGATGGCTTCTTAAGATATAAGTTTATGAGTGATTTTTATAAGCACATTGACCTTGTGAACATGTTGATTTTTGGTCTAAATTTTAAAACATGCAACTAACATTGTGTTTTGTTGGGCCTTTGGGTGGCATCGATTCATTTCTCTAGAATCAAACCCATGTTTTATGTTTCACTTAAACATATTGGCAAAATGTTTGTGTGTCTAACGTCATAGTTCACATCTTCTTACCTTTGTCCATTTGCAAGGTATGCCAGAAAGGTTTAACTAATGTAATTTGTCACCATCTCAAGCTATAGAATATTTTGTAAAGCTAGCTATTGCATTGTGATGCTTCCCTTTAGGAACATCATGTATAATGTTACTTCCCCCTAGGTTCTTTCTAATAACTTTAATGTTTAAGGTTTATATATTGTTGAACTTCAAGTAATCAATTTTTTTCTCCAAATCTAATCCCTTAACAATTCCAATTAGTCTTCGAAGGGGGAAGAAATCTTTGTACAACCAAAAGATTTTCAATTTAGTGCTTGAGGTTGTGGTATTATTTTCTTATGACCAAACATATCATATACATAATGACATTCATTTTCTTTCAAATACCAACCACTCATGCCCCCCAAAACTGCACACTAAATCAATATTCCATGTGAATAATAAAAAATAACTAAACAATTTTTTTTAATACCAAGCATTTGGTCATAAAAACATTTTAAAACGCTAGTAGTTTTGCCCATGGCCAATCATGGATGCCAACCTAACCTGCTTGGGTGTTCAATTACTGAATTTTATTTAATGGGGGGCATGTTTACCCTACCCATATGAATTGTCTCTAATTGCTACACACTTCCTACCAAAATGGACCTATAACTATTATTTTCTAGAAGACTTCTAGCCAAAGGTCAAATCTTTCAATGTCCATTTAGTTTTTTGAATTCTTAAACCCATCTCCTATCGCGCAAAGGCTTCAACTCATATTTATGTTTCAATGCTTCTGAAACGTAAATATTTTTAGATTTGGGTTCTATAATCCAATTATATCACAATTTTTATGCAAGTGGTGATCATTATGTTCATGTAAAAACCATTACAAAATGTGACAAACTTCACCCAAAAAAATAATTCATGGTGATTTTTTCCAAAAACAAAAATCTTGTAAAATAATATTTTGTTTACCTGAAAAAAATCTAGTTCCATCATGTACATGTGTTTTGTAAGGATTTTAAACTAAATTTACTAAGGTAGCAAACATCCACAAAATGGCTAAACCAAATTTGGTTACAAATGAATTGTCAAACTAACAACATTCAAACATTTTTCTATATTGTCAAATACCTATTACATAGTAATACCAATATTCTAAAGGTTTTGCTAATCATTGCTAAAATAATAACAACAATACTCCAAACAAGTTATTAATCGTAACCATTGATAACATAATAAAAATATCAGATGTACATAACATACACACATCAAGAATTCTCTTCATTATTATAACCATGCCACAATATCAATTAGTGTCTTTTAGGAATTTGTTTTTGCAACCAAAGTGGTGATCATTCATAGGGAGATTTAGAAAAAATGACAATTGTCCCTAGAAATCTGGCTAGTAATTAAATTTGATGTAAAAAAATTTAATCATCTTTTTATATTTTTGTCTACACACTACAAACCGAATATAGACAATTGGCTACTTTGATATAAAGGATATTTAAAAAATTATTTCTATATAAATTTATCACTTCTAACCATTGAAATCCTCCAAAATCACTTCATTTATTAAATTTGGATTTTGAATCATTTTTTGACAAGACTTATAATTATAAAACGCAACCATTAAAAGTGGCAAAATTATAGGTATAATCTCTTCAAAATGATTGGTGAACATGAACATTTTGGTGGCTTTTGTGGCTATGAAGAAACATGTGTTTCAAGGTTTGAAATCTAAACAAAACCCCTTGGAAATTGACAAATCAAGGTTTTTTTTTTTCATCCCCACATCAAGTTGCTAATGGTAGTTTGTTGATTAATGTTTTAACATTCATGCTTTGAACTAAAATCTCCATCATAATATGACCATGGAGGTCCATGACATTATCCAAAAATCTAACATCAATTATGATTAAGTTTGTTGTCATTCATGTATATGCATATATAGTCCATCCAAACTAACAATGTTATTTTGGCAAGTTTTCACCATTTTGCGAAAAATATTTTAAAGAAGGAATATTTTGTCACAAATTTTCTATTTTTTTAATCACATACCCACATAATGGGGCCTATGAATGAGATTACATGCGCTTTTTACCACCTTTTAACCCAATTAACCCTACTTGGGCTTAGGGTCAATGTGTCAAAATGCAAACTTTGGAGTTCATCATGGATTTCTCTAAGCATAATGATTCCTTAGGGCTACATTTTGGTCACATATGGCTTATGCATTTTGGGTGTGCTAGTGGGTTTTTAGACCTTTGCCACACATTTTTTGGATGAGGCTTTACATGGCACATATTGATGATCTTCCTTTCCTAGGAGACGCCCATGTTTCTTTGGGCATTTTGTCTTCATTTGTAACTCATCGACCTTCTTATCTCACACGAACAATACTTCTTTTTCTTTCTTCTTGTCTTTTTTGGCACTTTCTAATAGGAAAGTTATGCATGTATGTAGGGACATAATAGGACCAAGATTGTGGGAGTCTCTTTAGGGCCCCTTAGGAAGGCGTCAAACTTTGATTTTTGATATCCTTTGGTGGTATAAGCCTTCTCTTTTTGTGCCTCATATGTTTTTTTAAGGAGTTGGACTTTGGTGGCTCCATATTTCTGTTCTAGGTTTCATATTTTCAAATAAACACGTTTTGGAGGAATATGTTTTTCAAGTTGAGGGGGGGCCACACATGCTTTAGTCATGTTTATGTGAAATGCAAAATGGCCTTCCTCTTGCAGCTAGGAGATGCACCATTTTTTTGAAAGTTTGGTAGTTATTGGTGCCCCAAGTCTACAAGCATCTTTGATGGACATCCACCACGAAACATCTCTTAAATATTTATTGGAAGATGATTCCATCTCCTAAGCATCCAAAGTCAGCATTTGTTCTTGTTCGAACAAGGGAGCATGACTATGGTTGGTTACTAAGCCATCTATGCATTCATTTCACATCGCACATTTATTTTCATGTTAGCATTGCATTTTATTTTGGTTTGATTCAACCCTCGACATCTAGTCTTTTCACATGTGAGAGTGGACACAGGTCAGATGCATCTAGCATGCATTTAGTTCATTACCCATTTGGAGGTCAACAAATAACCACACATGACACCATCCAAAACACCATGTATGTCCTCGCTTGAAAAAGTGGGCACATTGTATGGAAAGAACGATATACACCCTTACATCAAGAGTTTCATTACAAACTAATTTCTACATCATTTAAGAGGACCAAGGCTTCGTTGCAAATTTGATGTTTATTAACCTGACATGGGAGATAGTGGTTTTGACTTTCATTATTCAACCAACAAATGCAGTTGCAAAATTTAATGCCATTGTTAAAATTTGCAAATATAGAGGGTTTCATGAAGGGCACCACTTCATTCCGATAGCCATGGAGGTGCACAATGCATTCGAGCGTGATATGGATCGTTTCATTAGGGAATGGGCCCATCTTTTCCACGATAGACAATTGGGAGGTAATTTATCCTTGTCTTTTTGCATTCAATTTTTCAAACAACATGTTGGTATTGCTTTTCAACATGCTTTAGCCTCTACTATAGAAGGAAAAATGTTGGTGGGTGATGCTTGTTCTAGACCTCCCATTACTATTAGATCTCATGATTTGCATGTAGGCAACATTAGAGGGGCCATGGGTGAAATAACTTCCTACCACAAGGGGGATTAGTTTTCTCCCTTTTCTTTTGGTTCATGTGAACTATATGTCTTTTGGCCTTTTTCTGGGCTTCCTTTTTTGTTTCCTTTATGATGGTTCCAACCATCGATCTTTTATTGGATTTTTTTTATTTATTTTTTTTAACAAATTTTTTATTAATCATCATAATTGCCTATGATATGAGAAGGTGCTTAAGATTTTTTACTTTCATATTTTGAATATTGCCAAATTTGGTTAATGATACTTATGGATAATTGCAACTTGAACAATATATCACAATATTGAAAAAAATACATTGATAAAAATGCATTGTAGTTTACCTTGATTTGATGTGGTGACAACCTAACTAGATCACACATAAAAATAAACTCATTAATTCACTAAATTGCATGTCATAACTAATGAAAAGTATGTTTTCTTATCTTGAAAATCCTCAAACTATCAACAAGTTGTTGAAATTAAAAGATATATTAATCAACATCATTAGATCAAATTCAAGGTAAATACAACGCATATTTATGGACTACATAATAATTTAAATTACAAGGATATGATGTCAGAAGAGGAATTGAACTTTCATGTCCCATGATTACAAAAAAAGTTCTTAACTATTCAACCACAACTTCAACTTGTGAAATAAGGTCATTTCAAAAACATAATCGTCCATATTTCAAATTTCATGTATAATAACATAATTATGTAAATCTATAGTTTCATAATGAAACTAATTTCAAATGTTTAATTTCAGTGACAATGATTCCTCAAAACTAGTTTAAGTAAGACAAATTTAGGTTTCATAAGTCATGCTTTGGACAATTCCAAATTGGAATATGTTTAGCCAATTCCCAAGTAAAGAGGAATGGAATGGTGTTTTATTGGAACTTTATTTTGTTTAAGGTTGACTTATTTTGCCTACACCATAGTCACAATTAGATTTTCAATGCATTTTTCACCAATTTGCATCCCATTTCTCTTCAATTGAATTTGATTTAAATCTAATAATTTTAAATTTAGTTCATTTCAATTCAATTCAATTCAATTCAAATTGAATTGAATTCAAGTTGCATGCAATTTCATGTTCAACATTGCTAAATTTTGAATGGAATTTAGTTTCCACCAAATCAAGTCATCAATTGATTGTAGTAATAATGCACAATAGTGCAAAGCCCAAGTTTTGTAATTATACAATTTCATTTTTAAAATTTTCATAATTAATATGAATCAATTTTTTTTTAATTTTGTTTTAGTACTAAATGTAAAGACATTATGTATATCTTTCCCCAATGGTTGCTTTCATTTGTATAATGTATTGGAAAACTACATGAGTAAATATTATAACTCAACTAGTCCTATAGTATGGTTATGTTTATTCTCAAATTTTCAAATACAACTAATATAGAATATGCATTAATAATAGGTATTAGAAAAAATATACCATATGTACAAGATATTTATAATAAATATTACTTTTATAAGTAGATTCAATTAATAACATAAAAAAAGATGTAATTTATATGGAAGGTTCAAAGTAAAGGAGGTAGCACTAACGTTGTGGTATTTATTTAATCAAAACAAGAAATTGATGAAGGCTTGGGTATAGGAACTTGGTGATTCGCTTATTTGGGTTACAATGCACACATTGTTTGCTTGAATTCTAAGACTCAAAAACATGATCTCTTTTATATATATTTTTCCCATGGAAACAAACCAAATGTTTGTTGCTTGTAATGACTTTGTGACTACCACACATGATCTTCATTATTTAAAATGTGATTTTAGAACTTAATATGAATATTTCATGCATGATGTTTTTGATCATGCACAACCACCTTACTTCCTTCATCACTTTTCACACCTTTAATCAAGATTAAAAACTTAAACAAGTATAGGATGTCAAAACTCATTGAAAGCATAAAATTTAAATTACATTTAAAATTATTTAAATATTTGGATATTAGAAACTTACATATTATTAGGTTGAGATTTTTTTTAACTTACTTAGATAATATTCCCAAACAATATCCTCTTTGACACATGCAATTGGAAAAATTAACACATAATGACTCCTAGGCATATATTAAAATCAATCATGGATTTTTGTAGATTTTTTAAGGGTTATAAACTCATATATAATATCTTTAATTATAATTCACACTAAAATTAATTTCATATGTTAAATAAATAATTATAAATTGGTTAATTGGTTTTATAACATCACATTTTTATAATTTCTTGATGATATTTAATTCAAATGTTGAGTAAACTTTCATGTAGTAGTTACTAATAATTTAAATAAAAATTAAGATTATTATTCGAACAACGGATCAACATGACATGTCATCAATTTGATAAAACTTAATACATGTACCCTAGTCACGGCATACCTATGATGACTAGGTTTAATTAATTGTGCACAATGTCTAAATGGTGCATATGATTACATGTTTAAAGTTCAAACAAATCAGAAATTATCGTAGTCATGAATGTTGATTTTTGTGTATAATTGTCATTTCACAAGGTTCACAATGTGAAGAGGTTCTTTCCTTGAAGTTTATATCCCTTCTTTGCCCCTTCTAATTGTATTTTTTGTGTGGTTTCTTGTGAGCTCTTTAATAAATCTTAAGAATTTGTGTCAGAACTTGTTGTTTTTGTGAAGCTAAGCATAATGGTGATGGAGGTGGTGGTGTCGGCCAGTGAAGTGCCAAAGAATTTTGAGAAACACTAGACAAGGATTGAAGGACTTCCTTTGTACATAAGTTCATAGCACATCTGTATGCCACTTCTATGTCCCCACTACCAGAGCAGCAAGCTTTTCTTTGAGAGGATCTAATAATGAGTGCTAGAGGTGATAGCCCATGTAGTGCTGCTTCTGGCAGAATCTGAAGGGTAATCAGGTCATGTCAATTGCATTTGGATTGTTTTTGTTTCATGTGACCTACAAACAAATTGGGAGGTGATACAACATGAACTATATGAACTACAAGCTCACATGTTTGGTGTAAATTTTGTAGGAAGAGTGAGAGATGGAGAACCTGAAATTTTTAACTAATTGCTTCTTCCTAGAGGTATACAATGAATAAATCATTGATTTGTTAAAAACGAACTTCAATAAACTTACAGGTACATTTGGGATGTACATTCTTCTTGATGATTATGAGCTGCCTATCTTGTTCACAACAAGATAGAAGCTTCTCAATTTGATGCTTTGAATTGGGTCACAGGTTAAATTGACCTAGTACCAATTAAAGAGAAAAAGGATGTGTGAGGATGCAAGGAAGGTAGTGTATGTGGAAAATCCATCACAGGTTAAGGTTCAAGATGTGCTCCTGTTGCTAATTCAAGGATCAGCAAACAGGAAAGTCGCAGCAAAAAGAGAATTGAACCTTTTCAATTTGAAGCTTTGAATTCAGTGCTGGGTTTGGCCTCACCCAATTGCAATGAATGTGAAACAGATGTGTGAGGATGTAAGGAAGGGAGTGTATTTGTTAATCAATCTGGCACTACCAGACAACAAATCTAGAAAAAAGGCAAGTTCTTCTTTTTGTTGTCACTGAATTAGTGGGATAGGCTACATCCTCTTACACTGCCATCACTGTGTAGGTGCTACTATTCTTATGGTTCACAACAAAGTCTTTATGCCATAGAAGAGAAAACTGGAACTTGGCCACAAGATGTTGATGGTTTAGGTTGGTTTATGGCGACTTCCACAAGATGTTGCAAGCCCTAGATTCAAACCTGAGGTGGCCAAGGTGCAGATACCAGAAGTATACCTAGTACCCGTGCATCATTTGTTGACTTTGACCATGATGGTTATGTGGTCCCGCTTCCTTTTTGGTACCTTTCAACAGTAAGGATATCTAGGTTAACAGTGATTTTATTACCTGATCATATTATATTTGAACCTTTTTCCAATTCATCTATAGTCCCTGACATCATTTTACACCTGCCTTGGAGAGGTAAGCAAGTGGACAACAAAGTTTGTAGGTGGTGATTATTTGATCCTTCAAAGGGCTGAATGTGTTCAAAAGATGCTCCTACTATGGTGATGTTCTTGAGTTATGCA
>Ga0209208_10006569_pt1 | contig 16018 bp, 17 predicted proteins | sample S1TSphfallax_3_FD_187694 | JGI IMG/M metagenome (GOLD analysis project Ga0209208, IMG submission 187694) | Host-associated microbial communities from peat moss isolated from Minnesota, USA - S1T2_Fd - Sphagnum fallax MG (SPAdes) (version 2) | ecosystem: Host-associated > Plants > Peat moss >...
TAAGACTAATCAACAGCATTCAACACAAACAATTGACTACATCTAGCTTATTCAATTGCAGTGTCCAGAAAATAGAGAGATGATAAAACCTGGCTGGATGGTCTATAAGGGTGATGTCCATTCCTGATATAGATGTAGGCTTCCAGTAAAGTCTGTGAATAGACCGTCAACGCAAATTGTGTGAATCCAGTAAATGTATTCCTGAAAAGGATCTTGGTGGAAGTCATAATGTAAATATCCATACTCATTTCGGAATGTGTAGGGATGCACCTGCAATAGCATAAAAACATTGCTTCAGATCATCATGATCACCGAAATCAGACTTGGCATACATCAATGAAGAACAAAACACTTGAGAGTTAAGAGATTGGAAAAATTTAAAAGTCCACATCTTGGGGGCCTGGAGGGGCAGGGAGGGGGGTTGTGTGGGGTAAGGTTGTATAGAGAGTGGACAGTGAAGTTGAATAGAAAGGGGAGACACCTCATTTGCCAGCTACACATGACCAAGTGATTCTTGACCTTATTGGGCACTCTATAGGGCTAGGGCCTCCTTTCAGAGGTGGTTACTTTCTAATCACTATAGCAAGGGTGTTGTGGTTGCCCAGCCATCTCCCCAGGTACCACCTGGTCTCCAGTGACTGATTCGCCCAGCAACCCCTACCATAGCTGGGTTGGCTATTGTATATAACATCTAACATGGCCCAAGGTTCAATTGAACCCACAACCACTCGGAGGCAGCTGTGGGTCTCAATCACACTGGCCACAAAAAGCAAACACAAAAGGTGGGAAATATTGGGTAGACACAAGATACTCATCAGGAGCAAACAGGATGGCATAGATTGCACAAACAGACGATAGTGGCAGACTGCATCAATATATAGAAGAAAATAACCTGTAGATTGTGGGCATGAGCCCTAGACACCAAGTCAGTAGGCAATTTCAGGTAGTTGTTTGCATCAGGTGGCACAATGGTGTCCTTCCCAGGGCCTATGCCAACCACAAACTTACTAATGTACTGCAAATATTCATCTGAAGTTATTTCAGCATAAGTCTGCAATGTTCCAGTCAAGGAAGAAAGTTGGTTAGAACAGGTTTCGGCAAACTTAATTTGAAGTATTATGGAAAGGACAAAGCCATGCAACTAGTAACTACATCAGCATTAGCAGGTTTTATATTCATGGTGGCTCTCTCCAATGATTTTCTCTCCCTTTTTCTAAAGAACATTCATGGCTATAATCAGCATGGGAAACCAAAAAACTTCAGAATCTATGTCATTCTCATCCCTAGGTGAAAGAGCTACCTATGTACTAGTCTTAAGACAAGTAACATGCAAACAGAAGTGGTAAACAACCTGATTGGTATCTTGAGTAGGCATGGTCAAATCATCAATAAGTAGGATCAATGGGGAATTGGTTAGACTGGATGAATAAATCAATGATGTAGGTGCAAATGATTGTATGAACAAAGGCTGCCTCCGCCATTCATCTGATAAGTATGTGCCCTTATACCCATTCTTCAACAGCGTCTCAACAAATATGTCTTCATGTCTCTTACCATCTGGCCACTTTACCTGCCAAACTATGTCACGAGATTAGTGAAGGAAAAGCAGTCTTCTGGAGACAATTGGTGCACTGATACAAAATTCCCCTTTCCAGCACATCTGATGACAATTTGGTTGAAGCTTCTGAGACCTGTGGTGGGAAATGAAGACTCACATGTTGGTTGATGAACACAGGGCTCTTGATTTCAGGGTAGATTCCAACAACCCTGGTAGCATTGAGAGCAATGGAGATAAACTCCTCAAACGTAATGATCTGAAACTTACCTGCAAAACAAGAAGGTTTCAGTCAGCATTCACTGGCTCATCATGGATAAGTATTGACTGTTTTCTATGGAGGAGACAAGTCAAACTGCTGCTATACTGAACAAATGTTGTGAGCTAGAAAGAATGACAAAAACAATTTGCAACACCTTGCTAGTGTAGGTGATGAAGCTGTTCATTATTGTTGGGTTCTATACTGATTTCAGCATAGAACCCACCTCCAAGAGCGAGCCTTGGCTCTCTCTCATTTTTGTGGGTGTTCCCTAAGAGGAAACTCTTGATCACCAGCCTTGGCTGCTGTCCTCAGAAGTATAAGAAGAATGAGATATGGCTGCCAACCAATCATTATTGATTGTCATTATACCATTAAGCTACTGCTTCCCTTTCCATGGTGGACACTACATAACAACTCTCTTAGGTGCAACACAGTCAGTCATTCCCTAAGGCACCCTTGTGTCCCATACATGATTTACCCATTGAACCCCAAAATTGACATTAACATCTACCATGGCCTACTGGCCATTTGAATACACAACCATGGCCTACTGGTCATTTGCAAGGCGGCCATAAATATTAGCTAGTAGGCTAATGTCCACATACACGTGTATAAGGGTGGATGTATGTATACACTCAATTCAGCAGTACAACATTGGATGGTGTGGTGCATGCAAGGGAGAATAGTGCACCCCTTACCATTAAAAGACTGATCTCGGAACTTAAAGCGCTGGCGAGCCCTCAAAGTCTTAAGCTCATCTAATGTGAAGTCCACTGCAGACATAGTTGGCAGTTACTAGCATCAGTAGTGGACATTCCTGCAGTTAAGCATTTGCACTATTGCTTTGTCCTCCTCTCTTCCACCCTCACTTCATCTCTCCGTCATTTTAAACTTGCTGCTTGATCTTGGTCCCTGATGCCTAGAAAGGGCCAAGAGACAAAGTACCTGCAAAGTAGCCAGTAACATTTTTTCCCTCATCCTCATAAGTGTGAATACGGTCCTGAAACTCTGCATGATCAGCTACATCTGTTGTGTCGTCCAAGATCAAATCATGGAAGCATATAAGCCTTCCATCCTTGGTAGCAGTTATGTCTGTCTCTATAAAATCTGCCCCCTCATCAATGGCTCTCTGCAATTGGTAATCCAGCACTCAGTTAAAATACAAGACAATCTAAAGAGCAGCTGAGAGTGATATCTCATGAGAAGAACCTCAGAATCTTCTTATGAATTATCCATAGAGGCAAGGAGAAGATATGTACCAGGAAAGCTTCAGCAGTTGCTTCTGGAATTTCACCGTTGGAGCCACGGTGTGCAATATTGAAAGCACGTTGAGTCTGTATAGGCTGTCTGCCCTGCAGGCCATCTACGTCTGGTACTGGGAAATAAGGATAGCGCCGAATTGCAGTAGCATATGAAAGGGCGGAGACTATCAATAGTGTCAACACTGCACCTGTTCACAGAGGAAAGTAGAATCCCAGACTCAAATTTTTTGAAAAAGAATTCTTTGAGAGATTGCTGTATTCCACTTGAGAGATTCCTCTTCTAGGCATTTAAGCTTTGCTCATTGTCTCTCACGATTCTACCATATTCCAGCCTGGCTGTGGCTGCATTGATTCGACTAACAAAATGCATAAATAATAGGATTGCTCCAACGAATGCAACCAGACCAGTACAATAAGACAGTAATTGGTCTAAGATAGCTAAGACTGCCATTCTGTTGGAGATATCTGCACAATCGTTCAGCGCAGCAGACTGAAATTTCAAGAACGAAAAAAAGTTTGGTACAAAAAGTACAGATCCATGCAGCTGCAGTGCACACAGGTGAAGAAAGCCACTCTTACAAGAATAAACTAAAGATATGGAGAGGCAGAGAGCCATGCCTTCGGACCTTCACTTGGCAGCCACCAATTCCTGCAAATCCTGGTAATGTATCAAAACTCAGATTCACAAGGTTTCCAACTCGAATTGAACAACTTTACCACCCGCATAATCTCTCTGGATCGAAGGGGAAAAACGCATCATAACAGTGAGAAAATCTTCTAAAATTCTCAGATCCATGCAAAATCTATGGAATCTCAAAACTACATAGCGAGATATCCATTAGGATTCACCTGAAAGAATTTGTGTTGCCGACGAAACTCTTGGATTGCACTCCTCGATTTTGAATTGCGTCCGACTAAAACCTTGTGACCAACACACCTTGAACGAACATCAGCAGCAAGGCCAACTCCCGAAGCTCTCCCCTACTCCGGTTTTTCTCCATCTTACAAAAGGTTGCAAATGAACTCGCAAAGCTCGCTGTTTGGCCCGCAGACGTTCTGTCGACGTTACCGAAGAGCAAAAGTTCGACGTTCTCGAAACCCTAATTGCGATCACGCTTCTTCGTTTGTAGCTACTGCCTTGAAGTGGACAAAAAGAAAACCCCCATAATTGGGACTCTCAGAGCTTTCATGTGTTTTCTTTCTTAAATTTTCGTAGTTATAGGGTAAAAACCCAAGGCCAAAAGGCTTTACCAAAATAGGTAGGGTGTTCTTTGCAAAGGGTGTATAGCCCAGGCCAAAAATGGTGACAAACTCTTTTGGGAAGAGAAATTGTTTTGCAGCCTATGGGAAGGCCCAAGCATGCACTCAAGGTGCCTTGCTTTTTTTCCTTTTAAGTTTGTGGGGGGAGGGGTAAAGGAATTTTTTTTTCCCATTTTTCCCTGGTTCCCAATGTGTTCCCACTATGTTCCCTTTAAGTTCCCAATGGGTTTTTATCAGATTCTCAATATGTTCCCCAAGTTCCCAATGAGTTCCTCAACATGCTCTCCATAGCACCTCACTTTTATCCCATTTGCTTTGGAAAATGTTGTCCCCCTTTGTAGGCGAGCCAAAGGAGAAGAACTCTATGCTTCAAAATACAACCTTTTTTTAAATTTTGGGCAGCCTCCATAATTTTATGTATTTTATGTTTTTGGAGTGATGGGCCAATAAAATTTGGCTTGATGCAAAAATAAAATAAAAATTGAACTTGCGAGTCAAGAACCTTATGAATAACCTAACCGCTGGCTATTGAATTCTTGAAATTTGATAACCTGCCTGGATGTTTTACAATTTCATCCCATTAGGTTATGAATCTTTAAACCCTTATTTTGTTACTTATATTTATAACTAGGTAGGTTATCAATGGTTAAACCCTAAACCTATTCTCTTTGCATCATCTCCTTCCTTTTTGTGTTGGAATTGTGAAGTACTTGGAGATTGAGCAATTGCCCTTCTCTCCCCTTTGGCTCGAAGGATACAAATTTGGAGATCAGAATTGAAATATTGATAAGAATGGGCGACCGGATTGGTAATCAACAAAAAGTTGAATTATTTTTTTGCCCCCATTTTGTGTATTGGTGTGTGCACATTGTTTAGGCTTTGTTTGCATTCTACACTTGTACTAAATGGCCACATGAACCAGCACCCACCAGTGCACCATGAAGGATGGATGGTAAGTGGTCTGCAAACAGTTTTCTGTTGAGTTTCAGTTCCATAGCTAACCATGGTGGTTAACTCAGTTGGGAGGTTGTTAGTAGGTAGGTAGCAAAAACTAAAAACAGCCCTTATCTATGTATAAACCATCCATTTACTTAGTAGTTACCTATTTTCTTACCTACTTACCTATACACGAGACCTATTTCTCACAGAATTGGTTACCAACGTGAAACCAAATACTAACTCAGTTGAGGTTAATCCACAACTGGAGTAATAATGGGCATCCAGTGGATGGTGCCACTGGTGGGTGCTGGTTCACTGTGGCCATAACAACTGACAAGACATGAGAAGATCACATTTAAACTGAGGACCTCGCCATTACATATAGTAAAGGACGTCATGGTCGTTTTTCGTGAAGCTTTTTCACGTGATGACTTGTTTATCCATCCGTCCGTCCTGTCATCCATCCATGGATGGCATCATATAGGGAAGAAAACCCTGGCAGAAATAAATAACCCCGGTGCTCTGCGCATGTGTTGCTGTCTAGGAAAGGCACGCCCAGCCCCGAGGGGGGGGCACCCTCAAGATTTTGATATCAATATCAGCAACAAACCCAACAAGATTTTCAGTGGCCAGGGTCCCGATGAATACATGCGAAATGTGGTACATAGAGAGGTTTTGGAAATGTAGTTTGTAGTTGTAATTTTGTAATATGTACTGTCAAATATAAACACACCTGTGCATTAGGCATGGGGTTCAAACATAGAAAGAAAATTGTCTTCCTTGTTTTATTTTCTATTCTTTTTGGATGAAGTCTTGATTTTTGTTGATATGGATAGGTACTATGAACTTGTGGTGAAAATTTGTTGCCAACTATCATAATGATCTTTTGTATTTTTTGACATTTTTCTCAAAGCTAGCCTATGATTTGGTTTTGTCAAATTCTTCAATGGAGTTATGGGTTAGTTGTAAGAATTTTGTTAATGACAGTTGTTTCGGCTACAGAAATTCAAGTTCTTGCACAAGGATGTTTGTGAAAAACACTAATTCATTGTTAGCATGGGAGAACTCTTATAAGATTTGAGCCATCCTTTTAAAATCGTTGCCCAATGTTGTGCTGAAAAAGATTTGGAGTTGGAAATACATAGATGGGGAGGAAATCTTGAATCCCCCATCATTTTCCAACCTTGAACATGTAATTGCTTTAAGAAAACTCTTAGTGAAGAAATCAATGTTTGTTTTCAAGAGTGGATGTTGTGTGTAGTTTGGCTAAAACAAAAGCTAACTTAATAAGATTGAAGATTGTGACACTCAACTGACGGCGCTTCTCTCCAACGTTTGTGTGACAATTTTCTTATTTCACTTATTGTCAATCTATTTTCAAAGCTTTGTGGCAATATGACTACACATGGCATCAAGATTCATGGTCAATCGACATAATCACAAAGAATGTTGTAATGAGAAAAAAGTTCACAAAAATAAAAATAATGAAAGATTAAAGCTTTAACTTCTAAAGAACAAACTTCATGGGTTCATCAAGCCACATAATATAGACATGGGATTTACCAAAGTCTTTGGTGTTGTGAGATGGTAATTGATTTGACATTATTGTTTTGCATTTGAATAATTGCATAGTGAGAATTTGAAGGTGCGATAGTCGAGCACAACAAACAAGAATGTCAAGTACAAGGAGGTGAAAATTCTTGAAGCTTAAACAATCTTGATATTTTCCTTTGATGGAAATTTTCATTTTTCATTTTTTAACTTATGTTTTCCATTCCTTTTGTTCTATTTTAAAATAATAAAAAAAGAAGCATTACATTTTGTACATACAAACATTTTAAAACATAGTGCTTGGAGCAAGGACGGCAATGGAAAAGTTGTTGGCTATTCACAGCAATCTCATTTAATGCCTGGTGCCTTGGTCTATTTGGTAGTCACAACAAAAAGGATCCATTGCCTAAATAATGCTTACAGGAGAGAAGCATCAGTAACAATTGTATATCATGATCCATGACCATATAGTAAGCATAATTGATGATCCTACATCATGACATTGCAAGACTAGTGATCATAAACTATGAAGAAGCAACATGAAAGAGCTCTGAAGCACTGACAGACACACCATACAACCCTCCACTGAAAACCCAACCACATTTTCCCGCTCCTGTTTCCTTGGAGGCTAAGGAGATTCCATGTAGTATCCTTACAGCGGGGAAGATTTCTTGTAAATTGATATGCATAATGCGTGTAGATTGTCCTCATAATAGTGCACCTTGGTTTTTATGAAGGGGGAGCACTACTGTCAGTGCCTTCTTACCCATTATCTGAGATGGAGCCCAAGATTGAAGGCACCAACAACATTGCCTTGAGCCCAAGGTTGAAGGTACCAACAACAATGCCTCTCCCTATGCATAGTACATGATCATTAAAGTCTAAACAGAGTGTACCTATTATGCAGGGGATTTACTTACTGGCAGCCCAGACAACTCACCGGAGGAATAAGCTGTGCTGCCTCGAGAAAGTGATGATGGCAAATTGATTCCTGGTAACTGCTTCCCACTAACACCTGAAATGAAGCAGAATGGAAATTGATGCTCCATACATTTTGGGGTGAACAGTACCCTACAGCCAATTTTTGGGCTGTGGTATAGCAGGGCAGGCCTTCTGCAATCACAGCAACAACCTGGCCAAAGATACTTCTAGTTTCCACATGACGTACCTGCATCTCCTGCCTTCATTCTCATGGAGAATCTATTTGCAACATGTTTCCATGCCTGTTTGTTGCACATTGAAAACCTCAAAAAACTGCCTAAAAGCTCTGCACATGTGGAATAGATATGCTGCTGACTTATGCATTTCCTACACAAATCCAAGTTCCAACACTTTTACACAGGCAAATCAGCACACAATCCACCAACAAGATTTGGAATCAGGTCATTATTGTGTTGCACAAATGCATTTTGAGTGCTTAGGGAACTGATCCTTGCAAAGAATACCTGTACAAACTCTGTTGCCAACCTAATGTGTGCACAATAAGCAGTTCTCTCCCAAATCTCTTTGTATGATTTCAACAATGACAAGACAATGATAGCCTTCCTATTTTCTGGATGTCCCAGGAGAGTAAAAGACATGGATAGTTTTGTGTTCCTGAGTGTTCCTAACCAGCTGTATCAACAGTGTTTCCAAAAAGCTGATACAGTAATCTAACTGCCAAACCCTAGTAGAAGACATTCAAAGAATGAGACCAACTGAAACATGAACTGTAGGACCATGTCACCCTTTTGCAACTTCAGGCAGCAGAAACAGACACCTTGAGCCAAGAAAGAGCAGAGACCACTTGTATCTTCTCTGACTCAAATATTGATGAGATTCTCTCTCCTGCTTGGCGAAGAGAAATCTCAATCACTGCTGACAAGGAAAGGAGCTTCCTCAAGAGAAAAGAAGACAACATACGGATTTCCTGGGCAAACTGCAATGCTCTCAGCTGCACAGAAACAAACAGGTCTGGTGTATGGTCACAGAAGAAAATCAAACGCATACAAACAAAACAAAATTATGGAGGTTCAGACATGAACATGGTCAATTGACACAACCCAAGCTAAGTGTTTTGGAAGAGTCAAGGCCATCAGGTAACACTGAACTTGTGGTCAAGCCCACTACAATTAGTTGGAAACAAAGAAGACCAACATGCCCACCCAAGAATGCATTGCAACTACATCAGTATGGCCTGTTTGGTGGCTGAGGATGATATGTTGCAGCCACATAAGCAAGAGATGGGAGGTCTTGTGGAGGACTAGAGGCACCGGTCGTTGCTATTGCACAGATAGATGAGCTGTGAAATGATTGTGGGAAGTCTGGCTTCCAGCCTGATGTTTGTTCTGTCCTCAACTCCAGAACTGTGGAGCAAGGAAGAGATGCATCCCGGGCACTGGAGGAATCTGTATGCTGAAGCTTGTAAGTTGCAGGAGGGTCTGTATGGCCATAGAACTCATTGTGGTTTGATCTTGGCTCCTGGCTTCGAGTTCCATGTAGAGACCTAGCAGCTTCCTCTTGAGCTCTTGCACAGGCACTCATACGTGCCAGAGCTGCCTGCATGGGACATTTTCCTGATGCTCCTCCACCTTCTAAACTGTTACTGTGGAAAGCCTCTTTTGCTTGTTCGTAAATGTGCTGCATAGTTCCACTTATAATAGGTGAGGACTCCATAAGTCTCCGCATAGGGCACACGCTGTTTAGTGGTTTCTGTTCTTGTGCTTGTCCTGCACATGATGCAGGGTTTAATCCATTCTGTCCTGAACATGAAAGGCTTGTTCCTTTCTGTTCTGGCATAAGCATTGAGGCTGCTCCTGCTGCTGAGCACAAAAGCTCCATCTCAAGCCTCTGAATCTGGCTGTCTCTGGCACCAATAAGTGTGTTAGTCTCTTGCAAACAGGCCTGAGCCTCCTGTGCCTCAATCCCACGCCTTCTGACCATCTCCTCCAGCTCTCTAATACGCTTATCCCGATCATTCAGACCAAGTGCCAGAGTATCATTGGTCACTGCAAGTTGGTGTCGAGCATCATCGAGGAGCTTCAACTCCAATTTTCCCAGACCACAGGCTTTGCATTTCAACTCTTCTTGAGAGATACTCAAGCTTTTAGCCTGCTCCAAAGAGACCTGGTTTTCACACTGCTTCACAGTCCCCTTCACTTCTGCTATGAATGTATCCCTAGCACTCAGACCTTGCACCAGAATATTATCGGTCATTGCAAGTTGGTGTTGGGCATCCTCAAGTTCCTGGAGTGTCTTCTGTGGCTGACAGCCTTCAGCTTGTGAACCACAGCTTTCAAATTTTATACCATCTTTTGTAGTGGTCATCAGACCTCTTGAACCATGTTCTGCAGCATTCCTCAACCTGGTCTCTGAGATTAATGCAAGTTCTTCCAGCTGCTGTGCTGTTGACATCAGAGCAAGCTCATAATCCTTTAGCTGCTTACCTTTCTCAGCCAGCTTGGCCTTGAGATCCTCTACTGCTGTATGCAGATCCATATGCTTCCTCTCAGCTTCAGATTCAGCCTCACTATCCTTCTGAAGCTTCTCAACCACTTGATGGATGGTACCTTCAAGGTCATCATTCTGCATCAGACTGTGAAGCTGCCCAATCTTGCTCTCAAATGCTGTAACCAGATTATGCTGTGTCTCCTGCTTGCTACCTGTGCTTGCATTCTTATCTGGTTCCATCATCACTTGTGTCACTGAAATTCTGTGTTTCTCTCGTTGTGTTGTTGCTCATGACAATGAAACTTGTAATTCAACTGACTGTTTGGATTCTTCTGTGCTTGTGGAGAACTGTAAGCTTGCTGTGTCCTTTACACCTTTTTGCCATGCATCTAACAGACAATGACATTTGGTTGAAAGATGGGATGAAAAGGTGCACCCCCTTGCTTCATGCATGCCTCTTGGTGGAACTGGAATACACCATCAAAGTGACACATGACCCATCATCTTGGAACTAAAAAAGTGACCAGAACAACTGTCTGACTCAGATCCAGGAATTTCTGGGGTACTGACCATTCAAAAGAAAAGTGGAACACAAAGAGTTTAAGTCACCATGGTCTGTTGTTTGAATGCCAGACTTGCTTCAAGCTCCTGCTGCCTCCCACACTGGTCCAGACACTTGCTTGTCAGAAATTTTGACATCTGATCTTCTTCACAAAATTCTTCGCTCGGACAGCAAACTTCTTTCTATCAAGATGGCAAAATGTAGATCACCTGTGCAACCAGAGAAACAAAATCTAACACAAAACAACCTGTCCAGAGCACATGAAGGAGCAATAGAGGTCAACATCTGGACATACGAGCTTTTGGATGAACAAGTCATGCAAAAGGTTCTCAGCAATCCAACTAGTGTTAACCATCACCTGGATACACTTTAACCCATATGTTGCTCAGTTGTTGCCTGAAAGATGGTGACATAGTTCAGATCTTTGTATGTGTAGCTCCCCAAATGTATCAGTGCTTCAGCTAGTGAAGTTAGTTGTACTGGGCTGACTTTTAGAGAAGTAAGCCAGCCTTGATATTCACCAGAGCACATCCCAAAACCTACTACAAAAACAAGAGCATTCTTTAGATGATATGGATACATGAATTTTCTTCTAATATTGAGAAGCATGACCTTCACACCATCTTCAAGTCCAACTACCTTCATACAAAGGTAGATAGATTGAAAAGTTCATCCAGACACAAATAACTGACAAAATGCACAAAAGCTTGATGAAGATATCATGGCTAAACCCTAAACCCAGTTGCCACACAAAAACCTGTAACCCAAACATAGAAATTCCAGCCCTATAGCTATGAACAAGCAAAGATAAGTGCCACAAGCTAAATAACAAAAGGCAAACAACAAAATGAGACTACAAAATAGAGTTTGCTTCCAAAAGACTCCATTTACTGTGCAAACTGCAGTGATGATTCACTGCACCAAGAAATACCAAAGCAACTTTAGAAGGCCTGGAACTAATTTAAATGGCTAAGAATCTCATCAAGTCAAACTCAAAAAGGCATCCACAGACTAATGCAGAGAACACAAATTCTGCCTAAACAAAAAACTACACAAATAGCAAGTGTACTAGATTGTTCCAGCCAGTCCTTGTGGCAGCCCATTTTGGGAAGCCTTCGCATTTGCAATAATCCTTGAGACATTGTTTACATTGTCCTGTACATTGACATGATACCAAAGCATGATTAATGCCTGCTTATCTGCCCAAATGCAGCCAACAAAGCTAACACACAAAGTTGCCAACACATCTGACATAAGTACCTTGTTTCAAAGACAAAGGAATGAAATGTCTATACCTTCCAGATAGTAAGCTTTCCAAGCAAATCTCGCCATTGAGCTAGTCCAAAAACCCTCTCTATACACCGGCTGCAATTTGTCCAGAACAAATCATATACAATCAGTTCCCTTTTGAAAGCACGACAGGCCATACAGCATGTCCATGACACAATTGATGCAAAGGTTGGGTCACACCAGAGGTCACAGAACCAGCACAGGAACATAGGATGGCCTGATTTGATGAGGTACCACCCAGAAAAAACTTTCATAACACTTTGCATGGCAAGAACAAACCTTATTATGACAACCTGCCGCAGTTGGTCCATCTTGGCCTCCAATAGCTTCAACCCAATTGCCCTTACTATCCAGTACTCGACCTCATCATCTGTGATCTATGACACACACAAGTAAAGTCCTAAACCACCTGTTTTCAACAAAGAGCTTTAAGTGGGACAATAAAGCAGGAACATTGTCACAGAAAAAAAAATTTAAATGTCAACATGCAACATCCACAGCACCTGTAACACTTGGAAAAAAAAAGCTGACCTTTAGAGCCTCTCGCACAACAGCATACGTGATCTCACCAGAGCCCTTGGAAGCAAGTCCTGTTAATGACATAAGTCGCATCTTTGTAATGCACTCCTCATGTACAAGCCCTGGACATAAAAGCCCGAACAAAGGAGCTTGTAAATCTGATGTCCAAATAAAGGTTTAGTGATTATATTTCCACAAAGGAGAGCCATTGCAGGTGCAAACAGATAATCCACCAATTATAAACTAGAACAACAGGCACAGATATTGCAAAGAACAAAGTGGAGAGAGAACAAATTCAGGGGTTTGACCTTGCAGGAAACTGATCAGTTACTACCAAAGTCTATAGACATTTCAGTGGCACCTTCATTGAAAAAAGGAAAAATGTTTCCAAGTGTTTCCATGAGTTAAAGATTTGCCACTTTCTTAGTGTAGACAGAGATCACAAACCTACCATAATTCTTAAGAAGGGCAGCATTCGCATTGTGGAACTCGAGATAAGCATCAAGGTGCCTTGTCAGAAAGATGTCCAGTAGACGATACACTGGAGCATATTTGGAATCCTTGCTCAACTGCTGCAAAGCTGGCATATCCAATAAATCGCACTGTTCATCCAAAACTATCATTGTATCAATACCATTGCTGCTGTCCCCAATGCAAAGAAACACAGCACCACATTGCTGAAACTAACAAATAGGTCAATTCCCAAATTCTTGTGCAAAATTCAGCCTGCAAAACCACCTTAATAGATGTAGGCAATAAAGCATAACCTTCCCACCATCCACTGTTCTGGCAGGTTCTCAACAATGCCTTCTATCTACCTCATCTGAACTACTAAACCTAGGTAAAACAAAAAATCCAATACCCACCAGATAGATGGTGTGATCGCCAGATCGGTGTCTCTGCATTCACCAGACTGCAGGAGTTAAAATGTCTCAATCAGGAATTAGACTTTGAGAATCTCAGCATTGTTACATGCAACATTACTCTTCCAGCTCCTATTTTTAACATACAAATAAAAACTAGCCACATGATTGCTTGGCTGCTCCTTACAGTCATAAAGAAAGTACATGATCTAATCAATTAGGCAAACTAACAGTTCTCCCTTTCTACAGCAAGCATTCAGGGGCAAGGCATTCCTTGTCAAGCTAGCAGCTATTCATAATTGACATCTTAGAAACAAGGTGAGGACAAAAGTCACAAACCTGGAACATGTCAGGGGATTTGACAAATTCGATAACTGCTCTCACAGCTTCCTCTTTAGCTTCACTTAGAGTCACTGCATCCTCACCAGCAAATGTTGCAAGATACTTAACAAGAAATGAATACGACTCCTTTGAAGAGCTGCAGACAAGAACAATACCATGGTCAAATATGGAGTTAAATCTCCCAACAAAGATGAACTAACATGATGCAGGAACCCTAAACTCAACCCCAGCAGAATAACATTCCAACGTCTAAATAATTCATCAAGTAAGAGAGTTCCTTCCTGATAAATGCATCAAACTCCCACAGCTCATCTAACATTCAAAAATGATGTACAAGTACAAACAAAAAAGATGAAGGACATGAGGGACAAGGGTAAAGCAAGATCATACCCCTTCTGGTCCTTCAGGATGTTGGTGGCAGAGAGATATAGGTCCCGTTTGTCACTCTCCCCAATATTCCACTCTCGGAGGAAGGCATCAATGCGTTTGAATGATGGCACAATAAGGTCTGTGACCTTGCCCATGATAGCAAGCTTCACAGCCCTTTTGAAGATCAGGAACCGGCCATATGGGTTCCCAAGCATATTGTACAGGTGGAATAGGCTGTGACCAACAAAGGCCCCAAAAAGAGAGGTGACTAACTCAAGAGCTACCATGCAGAAGGTAGATACCTACCATTAGGGAGTCCACACAATAGATCCTGCAACAAGAGGAGTGCTTCCCAAAGAGCTTCAACACTTTCATCTATATAATCAAAGCAGGACAGCCAGAGTTAATTAGCCATACTGCAACCCCTGTGGACATGGTGAATCCTCAAACACTGACAAGAATCAGGGAATCAAAAGTGCAGGGAAATGAAAGCCTACATTTTCAGGCACAAAGCGGGCTTTTCTATAGGCTGGGCAGTCAGCTTGTTTGCAATCTGGTCAGCCATGGCCAAAGCTTCATCTGGACTCTGTGCTTTTGAGACTAGATTGCAAATGACAGTGAATATACACTCCAAATCTGCATCATCGTATTCAAGCCCATAATTCAGCATCAAGACATGCGAAACCCTAGCAGCAGCAGACCTAGACGTGCATCTCAGCCACATATACCTGTCAATAATGAGTCAAGACCTACATATAATCAGCGAGAATATTCACAAAAGCATGGTAGCAGAGAAGTTAGCGTTTCAGTGGATGCCAGTCATAAGTAAGCTGACCTTTCTCAGAAGCATTAGCCAGCACAAGGTCTGCAGATGTGAGTAAGAGGTTGACAAGATCAGAGTAACGACCTCCGATAAGGTACGACTCCGCTTCCTCACAAAACTGCGCCACGGCAGGCTCTGCTATCTGTACATGAACCAGAAAATCAACTTTCGATAGCTGCTTCATATACCTGGTGGAAAGACAAAAATTCAAACCTCTCTTCAACGAAAAAAGACATGGAAATCACAGACCACTTACATCAGCACCGCCCTGAGACCACGCAATCTCGGCAATAGCACGGGCGACGGCGAGTGTGGGATCCTCCTCCGAAGTCTCCACCAATGTTGTCATGGCTGGCAGCAAATTGCCTCTTTCTGTTCTACCTCCGAACTCCTGACTTGCAATTCCGCTGCTTCCTTCAAATCTCGAACGCAATTGCAAAATCCACGACGAGAGGGAAAAGAAACCACCACAGCCTCCGCATCCAGCGAGAATTTCCAGAACTCCTTCAACTCAAAGCTCTCACAAACCAGCGAGAGTGGCGAACAGTATACGAACTGCCGTCCGTGTTTTGCTAACCCTAAAATACGTAGAGAACACGGGTACCCTTAAATACGTATTTTATTCTTTCGTCTGAGATACGTATGAGGTATAATGTCAAATATAAGCTGGATTCACACCAAGGGTTGTTAGTAGAGATATTTTTACTCCATTTAATTAACCCTCTCTTGATTTGAGGCTTAAAATGATTAAAATCCAAGGATTAAATGAACCCCTATTTCATTCACACAAAGGAGATAAATTAAAAAAACACAATAATGAGTTTAATTTAACCTTTCATTGAGCTATTTGGAACTAGGCTGAATTTTTTTATGGTGTTTTATAGATGGATTCTACAAAATTAATGATTCAAATGTTCAACTGATTAGGGTTTACACCTTTTTTTTTAAAAAATTAGAATGTGATTTAATTAGAATGTTTTCGTTTAGGCATT
>Ga0209208_10006570_pt1 | contig 16017 bp, 9 predicted proteins | sample S1TSphfallax_3_FD_187694 | JGI IMG/M metagenome (GOLD analysis project Ga0209208, IMG submission 187694) | Host-associated microbial communities from peat moss isolated from Minnesota, USA - S1T2_Fd - Sphagnum fallax MG (SPAdes) (version 2) | ecosystem: Host-associated > Plants > Peat moss >...
CACTTGTTGTGTCCTTTAGAAATGTCTCTCTTGTCTTGAAGCAAAATGTGTTAACCACTTGCTTCCACTTTCAGCTATGCCATCAGTCTTCAAACATATGAAGGTCCTTCATTTTGCGTAAGCTTTTGAATCAGCTTCCATTTTTTTCTCTTTTCTATAAGTGAGTCCTCCGAATCTCTTGTTGGCCAGGTTTGATATGTTGGGTAATTTGGCATGCATTCAAAGACTGGAATTGAGCTCCATATGGGCTTTGATGACTGCATTTGATGAGCTTGTTTTTCAGTGACCCTAGGTTTGGATGGCCATGCACTAGATGGTGCATTTGTGGAGGGTATCAATGTCATTTCATGGATGGGCAATAACACAAGCAAACTTCCTCTTTCAAAACATAGGGCTCCTCATTGTTGGACACTCTGCAACATGACTTCTTTTCAAAAGAAAAAAAAGGTTCCACACTTGAGAAACACTTACCTCTTTTCATTAACCTAGTTTCTCCAAATGTGGTTCTAGAATTTCCATTCACCCTGGTTCATTCCAAGCTTCATTGATTATGTCAAGTTTGAATTGAATATTTTGACCTATTTAATGCACATGAGAGTATTCTAGTAATGAAAAGTGAGAAGATACAAAGGGAGATGCTTTAGGGTGTAGAATCAACAGTTGGAACTTTCAGAGGGTTCAATTACATGTTCCTTTCTATGTGTGACTTCAGCTATAGTGATTATTTCAAACACCTTGGATCAAATTGGGATTCCCTTTATTCTTTTGCAACTCCACATATTTGTAAAATTTCAGACTTTTCAATAAGTGGTAATGCAAATTCATGTCAAACATGAAAATATCATGGAAGCGGCCTATGAGGCCAAGGAAATTAAAAAAAGTTGCAGAAACTAATATAGAAAAAGAAACATCATGCTACTGCAAAAAGTTCATTGCAATATTAAGTGAGATCTAACTGTCACTAATACAAGGCTTTACTCTCCTAACCTCCAAAGAACTCAACACTAATTGATACGTGCTATGATCCAAATTGAAGAATAGTAATGCTGATGTATCGACCTGTATTTATAATTTCGCAAAAACATACAATGGTTGCTTGTTTGGCTACCATTTGGCAATCTAATATTATTCAAAGAGCCCCAAATTTTTGCTATTAGCAATATCCTTGAGCATGGCAGGGAAAAGCTGAAGTTGTGCAATGGGACACTCCGATGAGAAAGAGACCATTATTGTCACAACATATAACCATTGATTTAATGGTCTTGTGGATACTTCACAACATGAGATAAGTTCCACAAATTTTTATCAGCAAGTTAGTAGATTTTAGGCTCATGGTTTTGTCCAAATGGCATATATATATATATGTGTTAGCCTATTGTTAATAGCTCTTTTTGTTGTCTGTAGATTGGTACATACTTATGTGATCAAGTCCCCATAATCTTTTACAATTCAAACTAGATAAATTGATTCCCTACCTCAATTGTTATAGGAAATTTGCTTGCTCTTAGTGGGTAACACAAGGAAACCAATCTTTGTGATTGTGATCTCAATACAATTGTGGGTGTCAACTTCAATGACCTCTTAGTTATTGGCATTTTACCAAGCAAAATTGCATCTCAATTAGGTTAGGAGTGGTGATGGCATTCACAAGATCAATAACTTTTATTTGAGCATGGAGTCAAGTATATTGGTAGTAGGTTTGGTATGTAATATGTTGAAAGGACATTTGTTATCTCTATGCACGTGTATTAATATCAGCAAGGGGTAAAAACACAATCATTGGAGCCACCCAAGTGAATGGACTCTCCTCAAAATTGCATTTTAATGTTTGAGAGATCATAAGGGAAACATAATAATTTGGGTTATAATAAAAAAATTTGGAATGTTTTCCATTAATTGCAAAGTTTATACGTTCAAAGCTTGACACATATCAAAAATGTTTTTGCATGTTCAAAGCACTCAAACCTCAAAAATGGATGATCTTTATGTTTTCAAAGGTCTTTTTTCCCTACCAAATGTGCACCATTCCTTCTGAAAATTGGAGAGGATTTTAACATTGATGATTATAAGGGCAAAAGGATTTGAACTAATGAAAATTGTTTATATAACCAATTTTAGCACATTTGGTTCAAACATGTTTTTGACCCTGAAAATTATGGATTTTGAAAATGTGGCCTTAATAAAAGTTGTACATATTTATGTGACAAAGGGCATGAATGCATAATATATATGATATAAAATAAATTTTTAGTAAGACGTATTTATATCTATGGCTCCTATGATCATGTTTTCACCCCAAGGAACATGAGGCAAGGGGAGGATCTAAAAGCTCAAAAATTAACTAAACAAATCCAATCAAATGCATTTCATGGAAGCTGTAAAATTCCAAACTTAATAAGTTGCAAATGTGTTTATTTATAAAGTGGCAATGATGCCCTAACTTTCCAATCCCATGGAAGAAATTGGTGCTAATGTGTAAGCAATTCCTAGCCTATGGCAACATTTTAATCAAACAAAGCATCATAGACACGTTGGCCCTACTAATAGATAAAATGTTGTACATCAACCTACTATGTCCACACTCTAAACACCAAAACAATTCGTTCCAATCTAAATAGTCTAAACACTTTCACCAAACAAACTAGTTTATTTAATGTGAAACTAGTTCTAAGAAGGTAAAACTTCCAAAAGTTGGATCCAATGCGATAGTCCCTATCCATGTGGGGGCAAGGCCCAACAAATGTCATTGAAGAAGTCATGTAGACCTTTGGTTGCACTTGGGTTAGTTTCTTTTCAAAGCTAGCAAATGAAAACCTTTTGACTTTAGTTCTTGTGGTAAATTTGATTATGTTGCAAATTTCATGGCCTAAGTTGACATAGAAATTGGTTGTTGTTAATAGTTGTTTCATGCTACCAAGTTTATTGCATGTTCATCTATTGGTTCATTTGCAAAAAATTGTGGGATTTGTTGTTATTTATAACAACTCACAACAAAGATTGTTGCATAGACCATTTTGGATTTTTTGATTAAATATTTTATTTAACTTTTAAATCCTTCATAACTATCAGCTCATGTTTCAATGGTCTTGAATAGTCTGATGTCTTAAGCATGGGGTTTAAAACCTCATGCACCTCCAACATAGGTTATGGGATCATGTGCATTTATACCATGGGGTAGATGGGCAATGTTGAAAGGCATGTGCTTGTTGTACTTACATACATCATGTATAAAAAAAATTCATTTCTTTTTTAGATGTCTTTCAAGGTTTGCCTTTATTGATAAAGAAACTTTTCCAATTGAGATTTTTTGATTATCACATCTATGGAATGGTCTACACGGGTAAATAACTTTTCACAATAAAAATTGTTTTTTAAATTATGTATCACATTAACATCTTTAACTAACCACATCTTATGTGAATTGTCTTTATTTTGATTAGTGGTTGTGTGCATTTGGTAGTTTAGACACAAATTGTGTACAAGCCTTTTAGCATGAATTGCCATGTTTTCTCAACTCATTTTCAAGTCTATAAATTTACCTCCACATCACAAGTCATGAAACCCTACACAAAGGCACCATAACATGATGAGCTCTTGATTGAAAGACAACATGCCTCAATAATTTGTGCAAATTATCGAATGTTCATATTGTCATGGGCACAAAAACAACCAAGACAACAAAATTTCCTAACCAATACAAGAACAAAAGTAGGCCTAATTCCAAATTCAAATCGTTAAACAAGAAAAACAAAAACACTATAATTGTAAGATAAGAATTCAATAGAATTTTATTGCAAGAACAAAACAAAAAAAGAACAAGGTTGTGACAAAAAAAACGTACCCAAAACTAATATTGAACATACTAAAGGTAATGAAAAATTTTACCTCTATTTATACCCATTGAGCACCTAGCTCAAAAAACTTTTTCAAAAAACTTTCAACTCACATGTGACCCATGTTCACCCATGTGCACCCATGTGTGCCCATGTGTACATTAAGAATGAACTATAAGTTATTTTTTAATTAACTAGAGGTGAACTAAGAATTAATTAGAAATTAATTAAAAGTACTAAAATTAAACTAAGATTTAGGTACAAATTCATTACAAATCATAGATGAACATTCATATGAATGAACTCCATAGCATTGGCATCCATAGCACATGCAACACAGTCATGGTTTGTGAACAATCAGTAGCATGGATATGTTCTAATCACACATTGCTTTTCTAAATGTCTAAAACAAAATTTACTGTAGATCTTAATCCTTATATCAAGGTATTTAAAATTTTGAGTATGAACGTGCTCTTGACAAAATGAAACACTTATGTTATCAAGGTTCCTCTTATAACAATCATGAAGATTTGAACCCTAACAAGGTATGTCTTTGCTTTATATTTAGTAAACTCCTTGCCTCTTAGTAATTATGGTCTTCATAACTAGTATCCATGATGGAATACTTCATCCTCCCAAAAATCATGTCTTCATTTATAAGGTGGTAAATAATAAGGTATAGTCATAGGTAGACGATTGCATGCAAGGATAATATTTCTAATCCATGATTATGATGGTTATTATTTTGGTACCAAATTATTCTAAACATGTCATGAACACTAATAGCATTGACTTTTCAACATAAGACATCTTCTTCACACATTTGGTGAACCAATGTTTTTGGATGGGGCCTATGGTGTGGTGAAAATGTTAATGTTTCAAAAAGTAACTACCTCAATGGCACATGTACCATTGAACATGACCCTCGATGTGTCTAGAGTAATTTCATGCACATTGATTTACAAATTTCAAATTTTAGCTTTGTAGATGCATTTGCAACTTCAATTCCCATATGAAATCATGTTCGTAAGGCTTGGCCAATTTCTTTCATGCTCACAAACAAATAGCTATAAATGATTCCCCAATTTTTTTTTGACATGCTTGTGTCTTGCTTCACATCAAAGTTTTTGAAGTCCATGCAAGTTCTTCATCAATTTGTTTTGTAGATAAGTCATGGATGGTCTCTAATGCATCCTTGGATGATCTTTGTAGTTGTGAAAGATTTGCCCACTTGTTCGGCCAACCCAACCTAAAGTCTCTCTCTAAGTCCAAGCATGTTTTTGGGTCAATCCCTACCTCCAAGTTCGTAGATTGGGCCATTTGGTTCAACAAGATTAATAATGTGGCATGGGAAAAATAACATAGGACCTAAATATTAAATGTTGCAAGTTGGAAGATTAAGTGACCGAACATCATGCAAGCTTGCACAAACACAAAAAAAGGTTTATTTCTATACATTTAATTAGTCCACATTTCTTTCTCCATGGAACAAGATCAATGCATAACTTGAAAGTTATGAAATGAAATCAAAAGGATGAGCCTAGGTGTACTATTTCAAGTTACATTGTAGGATGTATAACTTTTGTATCCAATTTTATATGTACCGATTAGGCTTGTAAATTATCAACATAGTCAAAGGTTTGGTTGTAATTTTGCAAGAGAAATTAATTCATAATGTCTTTTTAATTACATTTGTAGGTAGAACAAATCAAAAGTAACACACCTAAATTGAATTGTGAATTTTTGTGTAGGTGAAGAACAAGCTTACATAATGAAATGACCAAAATTGCTTCCACAAATTTGTGAGCCATGGATTCCTTAATCCATCTACATCTATTGTCTATGTTTTTGCAATGCCATTTGCAAATATGAAATTCACTCAAAGATTGTACAATTTCATGTCATTGGTCAATAAGATATTCCACCAAAATTATGTGAATGTTTCCAACTCCTTGCCCTAATGCATTATGATTTCATGTATGCCCATGTAATAGAAGAGGAGGTCGAGTATTCATTATAAGCGTTGAATACCTCATATTCTATGTAGAATTTTTTGATAAGCAAACAATGCAACATTTATTCTTAAACGTGCTTCTAATAATATTGTTTCATCCTTTGTTGTGATTAGATGCCCTCAATGACACATAATTTCTAGATGGGACCTTGTTAGGGCACTAAAAGTAGGCAACTCTAGTATTATGGTTAAATCTTCTTCAAATGTAAAAGACCTAATAATTTCAAATCATTCACCATATTTTTTCAACAAAGAAAATCCCACATGTTAAACTTTGCCTTACCCAAAGTGAGGATGTTAAACATGTGGGATTTTCTTTGTTGAAAATCATGTGGGCAAGGCAAAGTTCAAATAGGTCCCACTTCTTCCAATATGGTGTTGCATTTAATATCAAATTCCCTCCTTATATCATTTGGGGTGAACATGACCAAGTTGAGATCTAAAGTTACTTCTAATAATTCCTTTTAAAGATCTTTTAACACCTTTTTTTGTTGTCTTTGTGTTTGCATAGCTCTAAACCAATGCGGATCAAACAATCTAAAATATTATTTTTATTTTTGATTTTGTTTTCAAATGTTGTGAATGTGGACCAAAATGACTTTGAATTTATGTCTTCCACAAGATTATTAATCTTTTGCAAATTTTAAACTTTCATGTGTCATTCCTCTAGAGCTTCATAATACACCTTGAAAAATTGGATCCGTGTCTCTACTAATGTGTGCAATTGCATGTCAATGTTAGAATCACCAACAAGTATAGGCTTTATTGTACCTTCATCCATAGTGATCCTCTCCTCCCAATTGCCTTGGAACAATGTTGTGGAAATGTTTGACGGTCGAATAGTAATCACTTGAGACAATCAATCAAGAATCTATGCAACTTATCTATGTTCAAGTGGAAAATAAGCTTAGTAAGGTAAGGGGTTTGGTGACCAAAATGTTGATGATTTAGGTTTTTTTTGGTTTTTGTTGCATTTCTATTGCCTATAATTTAGTTTAGTTGTATTGTATAGGCCTTCCAAGATTTTAGCTTTAAAGTGATCTATAGGAAACATTCCAATTGAAAAAGAAAATTTATACACTAGCGAAACAAAAAAAATTTGTATAAAATAAACCTTTTCATTTTGAAGATAAAGGAAATGATTTGGTGACCATAACTTATATAGGTCCATTGTTTTGACCTTTTTTTGTGTTTGTGGGCTATAAACCAATAATGAAAGGATGCATATTTACAACAATATGTTGGGATGAACTTTGTGGATCCCAAGAATGATGAAGAAGAGAGGAACAATTGAAAGAAATTTTGATAAGCTTCTAGAGATGGGAACATAGAAACCAATGATGGATATAAATTTGAGCTTATAAGCAAATTCTTTTGATTGAAAGATGAAAACAATAACTAAATGTAACTTAAAAGGTATGTGAGAAGGAAGATATACACAGACACGATATTTGTTGCATAAAAATTTATTTAGACTATAAGGATCAAAGTTCTCATCACAAGAAGTTGTGAATGGTTTCTTGTTATTTTTTGCAAGTGAATGTAATAAGTAAAAGACTTGAAATCAATGAATTTGACCTACATGTGACAAAAGTGGAAGAAGGTTTACAATGGATGGAAGTTATTCTAGTCATTATAGAACTTGATGAAGAAGTACCCAAAGGGGAAGATAGCAACAATTTTGTGCACAAAATTGGGGATGAACTACTACCTAGGTGAATTGATGTAGGTGTGTGATCCTTAATGGTTGATTGAGGTTGATGCCTAATTCAAGTAGGTGGTTTGATCCTTGTTGCATAAACATGTAATATTGTTTAATGTCAAGCTTATAGTCATCATATGCATAATTCAATACTAGTCTTAACACATGATCATTGCCTTATGTTATCATGACACTAATTTCAGACTTCATATCATACTTGTTCACAATACATTGATGTAACATGCATTTTAGAGACATTGAAAAATTATAATAATATAATGTCATATATAGGTATTGATTATACTATTAGTGTCCCACTTTTGGATAAACAATTAAAACACAATTCATTCATTGGAATTAGTCCATAGTTTATACTTGATGGTACATTTTGTGTTGTGTTGTTCAACCAATGCATGTAGGTGCTTAGTGCATTTGATGGAATTATATTAATGTTTGGGCAATAAATGACATTTGCATTGGTTGATAATGTACCATAAAAAACCCCTATGCACTGAAGATAAAGATCCAAATAAAAACCTCGATAAGATCGACAACCCTTTCATTTAATGGACATTTTATAGGAAATGCAAGAAGCATAAGTAATCAAGGTGTGGGAAACTCGAGCATAATTGCAAAAACAATAGTTACCCCATGCTTCACACTATGACTATTGAAGGGCTCTAGATGAACAAAACCTCCCCGTGCAATACTAGGGGATAATGTCACAATGGTAATTGCGGTATCTCCATCCCAATTAGGCACAAAACCCGAAGTGTCATTTCTAGATGACACCCACTTGACATGTGATGGAAAGTGTAGAAAGTTTTAGATATGGAATTTTGGGCAATTCTTCCACCTCTTCCTACATCCCTACCTCCACATCTTCCTCCGTCTCACTCACCCTTCTCCTTGCTTCTAGGGGTTCCCATTCATTGTGGATAGGAAAAGTTGTGAGATGCCCCTCCACCTATTGGTAGAAGACAAATAGTGGTGTGTGCATGTTGCAAAAGGGAAGGAGTGGGTAGTTCTTCTTCCATCTAATAATGTAAAACATCATTGAACACTATGAGAAACCACCACAATTTGTTGACTTGATTTTTTTTTATTAAGTTCATTTATTTCAGTTGCTAATGAATGTCTTAAAAGCTACTAATGTAGCATTGAATCAAAAATTACATTATTTGGTTATTTGATCACAAAAGTACAAATTGTAACACAAAAGTGACATCAATAAAGGAGGCATAACTATGAAGCTTGAAAGTTACATAATAATCAAAACAACTTGGAGATTGCAATCTACTTCAATTTAATTAGTTGCATCATGTACATTAAAACCTCTATTAGGTAGTCTCACGATCACTACAAAAGAGGGTTTGCCTTTAGGAGTGGATAAAACATGGATCATCAACGTGTGAGGTACTTTACAACTCTTAAAGTCCATATAATTGAAATATTGGAAAATTGAAATGAAATTTACAAATGTTGAACAAGCACATGCAAGATAAAACTAGGGACAATATATTATCAAACATGAAAAATTCCACTATTAGATATATCAATTATTGTAGGAGCAAAAGAAAGAAACTGAATAATCTTCTTGAATCTATTATTTGAATTCTAATAGTCCATAAACTTTACTTGGACTTGGGTTGACAATCTTTGTTTGATTGATTGCCCCCCAACCTTGAAATTCCCGTTATATGTGACATTGAAACAAGGTCTCGTGATTGTTCATGGTAAATGGGTTCCAATAGTACCATATCCTTGTAAGGATTTTCCAAACACAATAACAATGGGTTTCTAGTAGTATAGCGCAAGAAAAATATTTCAACTCATGATTTGATCAACATACCACTAGTCAATCAAGTTCTAATTAAACCAACACTTTGGCATTGGATGTTTTGCATGCGTAAGCTTGTTTAAATATAAGAAATAGAAAATGGTATGTGTTCTAAAATTGGTTGGCCTTCCATACCTTGCCCTCAATTTTAAACCCTCAAAATTGTCCATGACATTGTAAAATGTCCACAATATTTTTTGAAAGTAACATGATAATGAATGCAATCATAATTTCATGAAAGGCACTCACAAATTAGCTTATGACATTCAATGGCAAGTTGCCATGACTACTACCAACACCTTAACATTATGTGAAGGCCATATTAATAGATGCATTCTTGGTTAATTGAAGCTTATGACACCAAATGTAGTCCAAAGATTGCTAAAACTTTCCTATTTAGTTAAAGGGCTTACAAAAGCAAAGGAAATTTTGCAACTTGGAAAGAATACATACTTGGAACCCATTTGAAGTGTTTGGCATTGGAACACTTTAAAGCATAATGGTAATAAAATCATTTTTCATTTGGGAACAAGAATACTCACAATCTATATGCCAAAGAGCTATCAGGATGGTGACATTGCAATGTTTCCATTGAAGGGACAATGCACAATGTCACCTTTCAAACTATGCCCTTGATATCAATTCAAGTGTTCAGGAAATTTTTCCACCTTGGAGCTGTAATATCAAGTTGTGTGAAAGCAACTTTGACATGCCTTATCCCCCAATTCACTCCATGCTCTCAAATGGGAATTAGGGCCTAAATTTTATCAGACAATTCATCCATAATAAAGAGGTGAAAAACACAAAATTTGTGGCCTAATGCCTTTGTGAGAAGCCTCTTGAGGTATCAAAGATTTTGAGGGCTTTTGCAATCTTTTTCAATGTAATTCCTTCACATAACATATGGTGCATATATTTAACGAGGTCTACATAGGGTTGTAGATCCCAATCACCCATCTCTTAGATTGCAAAGTAAATGGAAGGCCCCATCTAATCCAAATAGAAACACCAAAAGACCATAAAAACCATTCTTGTAGGATCAAACTTATAGAAAATAATAGATTACTCAAAGGTCATTATCAACCAACCACCCATTCAATCATGTCACAAACTATACTACTTCAAACCCACAACTGAATTTAATTATTTTTTAGAAAACATTGATTTTAGCTCAAAATTTTGATATTATATAGATGCATACATAATCCTAAATGTTCTTGGTATCATTGCATCCTATGTTTGCCCTTTTTATTCTTTCAAACAATTCTATTTGAAAATGTTTCATTATGTCTACATACATGGCGCCCATAAGTGCCCCAAGTGCAATTGTGACACTATGATCAATATGGTTTAATGCTTCTTATTCCAATGCTAGAGTTGAAGGGAACTTGGCAAGATTCTAAACTAGGTATTTTCTACAGGGAGTTACTTCTTCAAACACGGGGAATCTCTATTTTGAACATCAACAAAAATCATCATTTTTATTGTCAATTGTAAATGTCAAATATGGTTGGTTGTAAGCATACTTTTCCCATCCATTACAATTCATGAAGAAGCTTTAAAAATTTACTAGAAGTTTCATACTTAGAAAAAAGGGCCAACATGCTAAGTATTTTTTCTTTCATCAACCAAAGTAAACAACTTTTGGGAAAATGAATGAAAATTCACTAATACACTTTGAGAGGATGTCTTTCTTCCCTCACAAGTTTTTTGAAAAAAAAATGCCAAAAAAGTAAAGGTAAAAAATAGAAGATGAAAAAGAAGAAAAACCACTTTAGTTACAACTTGCCACATATTGAAGATTCTAAATTTTGAAACACTAAGAAAAAAAAGACAACTTTAGTTCAATATACATGCAGGTTGGAGGGGGCTTTTGAAGTTAAATCATGGAAGAATGGGCAAAGACCACTTGATTTAACTAAACCTGAACTAAACCCCAAACCTATTATCAAGTTTTGTGCCAATATAAACATCCGAATTTAAATAAAAAGGATTTGGTGGCAAAGGACAACATGAATATCCTTTTATGTATTTTCCATGTTGTCTTTGGCAAAACACCTTCATACCATCTTTATGACATTGTGAAGTTTCTTTCATCAATAGAAGGAATTTTTTAAAGAAGTTTATGATTATTTCCAAGGACTTGGAAATCCTCCATAAAATATCATTATTTTCCATTAAGATGAAATATCAATACTCATGTGCATCTATGGACTATATGGTTTATAACGGAGCTTTAATCAAAGTGTTGTATATGAGTCAATAGTTACAACTTGACCAACCTTGACAATTGATTCAATGATGTACCTTTGTCCTTGATGAATGGTCTATACTTTGTACTTCATAGTCTTAAGGACTTTGTATCCTTTTCATAAGTATAATGTTGTCATTCCATAAAAAGTTCACAAATTCAAGTGCTAGTCTTGCCTATTTGAACAATAAAAGGAAATTGCATTCCACACAAAGTTGAGTCAAATTTCAACTCTCATGCAATTCCATCCTTGCATGGATGGCTAAATATCATATCCAAACAACTACCCCTATCCAAACAACACTTTCCTTGATCATGCATCACATGCCATATATAAGTATTAATTGCATTTCAACGTCGTCTCCATATTTGGCCCAAGACCTACTAATTTTCACCACCCTTGGGTACATGATCCTATTCACCTTTTGTAACATTAGATGCATGGTCAAGGGCTACCCTACCCTAGCCATGTATGGAGTGGAACTTTAGAAGGTTCTAGATCAAATTAGTTTAAATAGTTGATATGCAATTGCAGAGTGTACGTGCATACAACTTGCACAATGTTTGATGAATTGAATCCTTTGTATTTTGATTCAGTTGATCAATAAATGGTCTAGCGCCTATTGCCTCCTTCACCCACCCATGAAACTTTCCACTTGAAAACCATGTGGTGTGTTCACAAAAGGAAAACTAGACTACAAGTTCATTGCAACAATCTTCTTGAACACTCAAAACTATAGTATGAATTATGCAAAGATTTTAAATCATTTACCAAAAGGTGAAAGAAATTATGATGACTTGATTGAATCATAATGTCCACATGTGGCCATATAATTGGAATCAAACTACACCAATAACTCGCCTCACAAGATGGTGGCCACCTCCACAACCTTTGTTTTACCTTTTTGACCATCAAACCTATGCCCAATTCAAAAGAAGCAACATCATAGCCTCAAAATTCCTTAATGCACGTTGAGTTGCACTAACAAAATTTATATAATTATATATGAGAATTAAATGCAATTGTGTGCATAATATGTAGGGTTTGTTAATAGGCAAAGATTAAATTAGAGTATAATTTATGCATACCATAGGTTATTTAATTTCCATTCTTTTATAAAGGCATGCTTGTGCTTCCATTCTATGTTATATAAATCAAATATTCTTCAACCTTGTTTCCACATATTGTTGCAATTTTTGTTGAACCTATCAACATGGTTTCTTTCTTGTAGATTGTTTTTTCCTTTGTTACATTCCAATGTATGACCTTACCTTTTATTCATTGGTTGTATAATTTGTTTAAATCATTTGGGATGATGTATGTAAATACAGTACTTGTTCACAATATCCCCTTACAAGTATCTTGCAACTACAAGTCAAGAGGATTGATTGCACATTAGTCATACTAAATGAATGAAATTTGGATCCATGCAACATTGGATGCACCAATAAGCTTTAAATGTATTTTTAAAAATAAAAATAAAAACTTTGAACTTGGTGCAAAAGAAAGGGAATGAGAACATTGAATATGAATAGACATTGTAAACACATTTTAAAAAATCATTGCCATTAATAAATTTATTGAAATTCTAATATGTCTAAATGTTATGCATTAATGTATGTAATGCATAAGAAAAATATAACAAATTTTATGTTATGCATTTTGATGATCAATACGGTAATTGATGTGTAAACACATTCAATTTTTCATAATGGGATAATTGTTTTTATTCATGACGTGAACATTAATTTTTCATCAACCTATCTCATGGCTAGAAACACTTTATTTATGTTATTATGATAATGAATCCCAACATATGGATCAAACTTAATAACTAAAACCTATATAATTGTAAAAATTGTGCAATGTGTTAAAAAAAAAATAGAATTTTACAAATAACATATGGTGGAAGACCAACATGGTACAAAAATATTTAAAGAAATCTCCCAATAATGCATACTAAAAATGTTGCATAATTATCAATTTTATCCAAAAATCAGACACAAAACACATCTTTTAATTCATCATGCATGTTGGATTGCCAATTTATATATGTAAGTTGCACAAGTCAAATCTTTTTAAAAAAACTATAGTTATATATTGGGATATCATCATCCCACTTTTTGGACTTTCACTTTGAAATAATATCATACCACAAATTATGAACTAGTAGTCAAATAATTTCTTCCACAGTTTGTGGCCAACACATCTTGCTCGATATCCTTACCAAGTATTACAAACCACTTCCCTATTTGTTTTCAAGAAACCATCAAAGTCTCAAGCACACTCACAAGCTCTAGTGCATAATATAATAAGCTTATGAATGAAAAAGTGTGTTTGCAAGAAAGTAAGTACTAATTTTTTTGCACCACATTTTACATGGTGGCTATTGTTTGTAAATGTAGAAGAGAAATTTTATCTTTCAATACTTGTTAATCATTACTTAGAATCAACAAATTTCATATTTTTGGCATATTTCCTATTAATATCAAGCAATTTTTTTTGGTTAAATAAAATGTGTTATACTATTGACAACATGAGAAACTTGCCTTTAGATTGTTTAGAAGATGATAAATTCAAAAAATCTTTGATTGGAGACTATTGATTTCTAACAATAACTAATGCATTAGAATTTGCTAGTAACATGTTTGCTACACCCACACTATATGTGTAATGAACATGATACATTTAAAAACATGAATACTATCAACAATAATACAAGATGTAACATTACTTTAAACTCACAAGTAACATAAGGAATTTATATTTGTTGAAAGGGATTGAAGCAACACATTCATTTCTATAAGCAATATCAAAGGCTAGAATTTGGGAATCCTACTTGTGATCAATGAATTTCACACCTAGAGTTGCTATTTACATTTCCCTACAAACTCAAGTTTGAGGCACTCACTTTAAGGGCTATCAAAATATCATTCGAAACATATTTGCTTTAGAGATATGGTATTATATGTATTTTACAAAAATGAACGTGAAGATTTGGACCCAATAAAATCATTGTATTATCAATATTACCCTTTTTTCAATAGTGTTGACTTGAATTAACCACCACCAACACTAATAAAATATGTTTAATAACATATCAAATTGCAACCATATGAACTATTAAATTTTGAAAAGGCTTATGATACCAAATTAAGGAAAATCAAAATGTTTTTCCATTTACCAAGAAACAATTCAAAGTGGTATATAAACCCAAAACTATAATTCTAGCTATCATGCAAGGGATTTTGAACGCACACACAATGGACACAACTATAAAAACAAAGGAAATTGATATTACCACCTTGCAAATTGATATGATTGGATTCTTGCTATTAGATTCCCCCCTTTCGAAAAATGAAAACTTGTATATAAATGTTCATACAAAGAGTTGTTAACACCTCAAAGTAATATACATTTGAATTACATACTTTAAGTGAGACCCTCCTTCCAATACACCTCAATAAAAACCTTTCAAAAAAATTGTTAGTATTACTTGCTCCTCTTCACTCATATTCGATTTAGATATGGGCCGCATGGCAAGAAAAGTGACATTTAGGTGGAAAAGAAAACAAACAACAAACAACAACAAATTGATAAAGCAAGTAGTCTTTAGGTGTCTTAAATTAAATGCTTGAAATAAATAAAGATTTTATACATAATAGTGTAACACAATTATGGCCTAAAATCACAACTCCAAATTTCAAATTCCTCACAAGCCATCCTTCCTGTTACACAATTCAACAATGATCATAAACAGTCGCCCAATAATGTTCATTTTCACGATTGCTTAATAGTAAAGGGCCAAAATAAGAAGTCCTAGTCGATTGAACAACCTACACCACCATTAAAATTAGGAATGCCTCATGCAACCATTTGAACATCGACATCATCACCGAGGAGCTATTCACTCTTCATATAAATATCAAGAATCTTCCATTTTTCATATTGAAATTTGTTGCCACCACCTATTCACATAAGCAAAATGCCCTCATCAAAACATAAAAGCTCAAAGTGATTTGTTATTCACCAAATGTTAAAGAACTCATTCCATAAAAGGAAGAATAATTGACTCACATACCCACCAAAGCTGAAATCATGGTGTTATTATAGAAACTTATCTCAATTAGTGGCAAGTTATAAGCTTATCTCACTTGGCCAAGTACAAGTCCAACCAACCGAGAAGGTGGAACAATTGATGTTAGAGTTGGGAAAGACTTGAACATAATTCACATATTTAAACCTTGAAATATATTATAATTGCATAGGATATAATAGGTACCCATATTCTTAGGAAGGGGTATTAGTCTAGGTCAAAAATTAGACACCATGACAATTATTGCACATATTGACAATTGATAAGTAGACAATTTGTC
>Ga0209208_10006571_pt1 | contig 16015 bp, 6 predicted proteins | sample S1TSphfallax_3_FD_187694 | JGI IMG/M metagenome (GOLD analysis project Ga0209208, IMG submission 187694) | Host-associated microbial communities from peat moss isolated from Minnesota, USA - S1T2_Fd - Sphagnum fallax MG (SPAdes) (version 2) | ecosystem: Host-associated > Plants > Peat moss >...
AGTGAGCTAAAGGCCAACGTACACAGACCGAAAAATAAAATCTGGGGAATGGGGACTATGGCAGGTGCATGGAGCATATGTGCAAGGGATTGGCTACTATCTGTCTGAAGAATACCAGATAGACGCAGCTAATGGAAAGGTTTGTCATACAGATCCTAATATACAAATACCTATTTTTTGAACTGACATTGTTCTTTTATTAGAAACAAAAGTGATCACTGTGTGTTTCAGAGATATGGGTTTTACAGACATCAAGATGTTGTGGTCAACAAGCTTGAATTGGTGGCTTCCATCAGCATTTTGTTGTCCTGTGTAGATGCTAGAGAATTGAAAACCTTGATGACGTTGGAGATGAAGTCTTTTTGGTTTCTTTTGCTGCGCTAGTGTGATGGGTGGTTTCTGCATAATTTTCCAAACTTAACAGTGGATGCGGGTGTGCTCATTGTGCTTGAGAATATTGTAGCTCACCACAAACAGCACTTGGAATTACAAAGTTCCTTCTTCGAAAGACATCCCGCATGATTTCCGAGCCTCCCTTCTGCCAAATAGTTCCAACCCATCAGGATTTCTCCGTTCTAAGGTAACAAATTCCCCCACCTAATATGAGTTCTCTTTTCCACTTCATGCTTCTCATTATTGTATGGTGGATATGGAATTGCTGATAGTGGAAAGCATGACAATCATCAAGTTCCACTCCCCCACTTTTGCCATGATTTGTGCTGTCTCGGTTGCCAACAAATGTTAGCAGCTTCAATTAAAAGGAAGAAATATTCTAGCACTGGGCCATTTACAAGAATCCATGAAGGAGAGAAATTTGATAGCAAATGTGTTGAATATTTTTGCAGTTCTCTGGGGAGCCACCTTATGGCACAGCATGCAGGTAAAAAACCCAACCCATTGCCATTTCCAAATGTTGACATGATTTTATTTTATTTCATTTTGTTTTTCCCAGCCTATTGTTCTGATCAGAATCTCTCTTACTGCTTCCTTCTTTCTTTCTGAAAGTCGGACTTGTTACATATTGACAGTGGATTGATCTCAAAGTGTGGCAATCTAGAGTAGACCTATATTAGAGAAACTGCAACAGATATCAGTAGTGAGAATTTGGGTTGCAAACGAGTTTCAGATTTGTTACAATTGTTGCAATGGCAGCAGATCCATTACACATGCTACAGTGGATTTCAAGAAGCTTCAACAGCAAAGTGCTTAGTGGAATCTGAGCATATATGTGTTGTGGATAAACTAATGGTGGTTGCGAGTAGTAGAAATGTGCGAGGTAGGGTTTAGGGTTTAGGGTTTACCTTGGGCTGCTGGTAGAGAGCATCTTCTTGTCCTTGAAGCTGGAGCACAAAAGAAATTAACCAGGGTGGGGGGGGGGGGTTGGGAAAATGCAGTGTTCTGTTTGCAGTTCAACAGGCAGTGGCAGCTGGAAGAGAAGAGATTGGTGCTAATGGTTGGTGTTCATTAAGTGCTCCAGCGACGGTTGAGAAAGTAGCACTTGCTGCCAATGTACCCACCTCCTTCCTTAGCCTTTCACTGCAGTCACAATAATTGCACTAAAAAAGTTCTCTGAAGTTCTGCATTCTAATTATTCAACACTGGTTTCACGCAAAGCCCACAAAAAGCTCCCCAAGTTAGTTTTTGCTTCAACATTCAAAACTTGTATCCTTACTTCCATTTGAATTTGTGAACATTTTAGTCCTGATAGTTTTGGTTTTGTATTATTTGGAGCTGCTGCTGCTCGATAGCTTGCTACTTTGATCTTGCTCTCCACACCCTTAATCTTCCAGTTGCGGATAAACATGAAATTCATGCAGGCAATTGCAATGGATGTTTCTTTTGGAATATTAGTTTTGGTTGTAGATTTGTAAGCACTGATTCTCTGATTGACCTATGAGATCAGATGGGTTATGCTTGACTAGTTATGTCCTATCATAGAAAGAGAAAGACAACAACATAATTAGCTATGAAACAAACTTGAAGAATTTGGAGTTGCCAAAAAGCTTCCATGATCAATGCAGAAAATATATATTAATTTGCAGTGTTTTTGTTGGTTTTGTGAATTCTCAATTGCAATTCAACACTTGCAAACACTAGAGAGCGAAGAAAAAGAGAATATACTTTGAAAAAACATTTTGCAGAAAAAACACTGAAAACACTCCAATTGAAAAGAAAGAAGGAAAATAAAAAAAAATCCCTTAAGAATTTCTCTGCAATATTTATCTGCTATTGCAGTAGTAGATTGCAGCAGCTTTCTAAGAAGAAGAAGAAGCAGCTGAAAAACCACAACAACAGCAGAAGCAGCAGCAGCAGCAGCAGCAGCAGCAGTGGCTAGTGCAGCAGGAGCACAATGTGGAAGTTGATGTAGAAGAAGTTCTAAGAACTTTTGTGAATTGGAAATTGCAGACTGAGCTCAATATGGAAGCTGTTGATGTAGAAGAAGAAATTCTAAGAGCTTTTGTGAATTGGCTCCAATTATTAGAGCAAGATCTAACAACGTCGTCCAGTTTGTTGATAATTTTGATTTCATGTGCATAGATCATCATCATTTTTTGTTGTTGTTGTTGCTGTTGCTGTTGCTGTTGTTTGCAGATTACTTAACAGATCTAGCAGCTAGTTGTCGAGATGGTTCTGCAGATGTAGTGGCTAGTCGAAACTTCATGTTGTTGTTGTTGCAGATTCTGCAGCAGATCTAGTACATGTCCATGTTGTTGTTGTTGTTGTTGTTGCTGCAGATGATCTAGTCGATGATCAAGTTCAGATCTAGTAGTAGCAGTAGTAGTCGAGACATCGTCTTGTCTTGTCGTGTCTTGTGGTTGCAGCAGCAGCAACTGGGTTGATCAGAAGTACTAGCCGCTCGAGACATGAAATTGTTGTTTGTTGTTGTTGCTGCGGATTAATCACTAGATCTATAAGTTGAGACTCGCGGACTTGTTGTCGTTGTTGCATATTCAGAACTAGATAGTCGACTCGACTTGACTCGACTTCTTCTGTTGTTGTTGTTGTTGTTGTTGTGGTTGTTGCAAGAGATGGATCAACAACAAACAAGCTGCATGCCTAGTAGATCTTGTGTCGACACTAGCTTATAGATGCATATCATGCGCCATAGCTGCTGTGTTTTCACCTCTTTTATGATGGTATGTTGCATTGCCATTGACTGGTAGGAACGCAGCTCAGGTAATGGCACCACGAGCATTTCTTGTTTGGGTCTATGCCCATAAAGAGCAGGACAAAACCGGCAACGAAGAAAGCAAGCAGAAGAATCACGGACAACAGTAGACAAACAATCTGATACACTTTGTATTTTCTCATGATGATCCGGATCTTCGCGTGATGCTGCTGCTGCTGCTGGTGATCCTCGATCGCGTCTCCAGGCAGAAGATCATCGTTTCCTGCGAATTTGTCGTCCTGGAGCATATTGTCATAGTAGCGATCTTGGACTCGGACGAGGAGTACAAAGCCGAGCAGAAAACCAACCACAAAGCCACCAATGTGAGCGAAATTGTCGACATGCGGCATCAAACCAAACACTAGATTGATCAACACGAGCAACAAGAGCGTAACGATCGGCGCCCACTTTTTCTCATACCGCGACCAGTTGGTGAGAAGCTCGGAAAGAGTGGCACCCAGAATCCCGAACAGTGCACCAGACGCGCCCACCGAGATTTGATTCTCGACGAACAACGCAGACAAAAGACTACCCCCGAATCCCGACAGAAAGTATATGGATCCAATCCTAAGAGCTCCGAAATCGATCTCGAGACGAATCCCGACGACGAGGAGCCCTATGATGTCGATCAGGATATGGAAAACTCCCGCATGCAACCAGATGCAAGTCAAGAGACGCCATCCTTGGTGATGCTTGCCAAGGATCAAGCTACGTTCTAACCCTCCCATCTTCTGGAGCGTGAGTGTAGATGGTCCTAGCAGCGGATTCTGCTGGAAGGGCTGGAACGAGAATCTGTGCAACAATGGCAGGACACAACTGGTGGAGCTGTGCTTGACGTTGTTGTTGTTATAATTCTTGACAGTGTTGCCGGGGCAGTCATTGAGGTACATGGTGAAGACGAACACTGCAACATTCGCAAGCAAGATGATGGGAGTGAGGAAAGGCATGTATCTTCGCTCCTCCTGTGCATCATCATGAGCTATTACTCGCCGCCGCTGCCGAATGATCACGTGCAAGGGGGGTGGAGATGGTGTTGACTCCTGCTGTTGTCCATCCGCACTAGATTGCGCATTGTTCCTGTCCTTGAGGGCACCCTCAAGGCTCTCAAAGTCGTAGACTGGCATACTGATCTAGTATTTCCTGGGAGCAGCAAACGGCTGGGCAGTCTCTGATCTTGTTGTTGTTATAAACGTTCTTCTTCCTCACTGATCAGCTCTTCCTTCCTTCACCAGTGCAGCTCCTTGTTGTAAATGTTCTTCTTCCTCACTGATCAGCTCTTCCTTCCTTCACCAATGCAGCTTGTTGTTGTAAACGTTGTCCTTCCTCAGCGATCAGCTCCGCCTTCCTAATTCACCAGTGCAGCTTGTTGTTGCAATTGCTCTTCTTCCTCACTGATCAGCTCTTCCTTCCTAGAAATCCATCTCCCTCCTCTGCAATCCAACTTTCCAAGCTCGGATTGATCACAACTGAAGCTCTCTCCCTCCTCTGCAATCCAACTTTCCAAGCTCGGATTGATCCCAACTGAAGCTCTCTCCCTCCTTTGCAATCCAACTTCCAAGCTCGGATCGATCACAAATCACAACCCAAGCTCTCCAACAACAACAAGAAGAAGCAAGCAAGCAAGCAAGCAAACAGTTAGCAAAAGTAGGGTTTCACACTTGAGTAGAAATTCAGCTGCCGTGTTCTGGAATATTCTTCTTCTTCTTATATGCTGGTCAGTACTGCCCGTGCTTGGGCAGTCTCTAGTAGGGGCAGGCGGGTATCAAAACGGGTATCAAGCGGTTATAGTCTCTGCGTTTTCATGGAATTTTTTAAATTATTTGTGAGATTTATTCAAGCCCTTTGTATGTATTTATGTCCCTTTATTTTTTAATAAATGGATTTTCAAACTGCCTTTTATTAATATAAAAATGCAAGATATTAATTATTACATAATATATTTAAAAGGTCCCCCCCCCCTCGCCCCCTTTTTTTTTTGAGGGGAATTTCTTTTTCTTGTTTTTTTTTGGTATTTTTTTACTCTTGAGTTTTCTTGATTATTTCCCTTGTTTTTAAAATATATATTTGTACAGAATTTGGGAGATTTTTTATTTATTTATTTATTTATTTATTTATTTTCCTTCTGTGTCTCTCCCATGGTCATGAACCATGATTTATATGGGCTCCTATTGGACCCACTTATTTCAAAGAAAAATTAAAAAAAGGGGTTAAAATAGTTGGCTTATAAAAGAAATTAGTTTCCTTTTTTTCTTTTTTTTTAAAACATTTATCAAATTTTTGATTTCCTCTTTGTTTTCTAAGTACCTCTCATCCGCACTATTTTATCATCCAATTTCCACATTTGCATTCATCCCAAGTGCAAAGCTGTTCAATGGGAGGGGGGGTGGGGGCCAATGCACATCAATGACATCCCATGGTGGGGGGTAATGGCTGATGTTAACGGATGAAAAGTTATATATCATCACACATGCTTTGTTGGTTTGTTGTGTTGTGTGTGGATGACAAATTGTTGCAATGTCAACAAGTTGGTATAATAATTTTTTTAAATAATAATTATATTTTTATTTTTATTTTATTTTTCATTTTCATTTTTAAAAATTCTTTAAATTTTTTTTAAAAATCAAAAAATAAAAATAATTTGTTTTAAAGGGAATTTTTTTGTGTAAACAACACTAAAAGCTCAACACGACAAAAATATGTCCGATGGGGGTGCAATCATGAACCCCATTTGTTAATTGCTTGCCGAGTACAGGCATTCACAAGCTTACTTTACTCCAAAGAAATCTGCCAAATCATGAGTTAAAAAAGACAACCTACCGACCGAACGAACGAACACGGAGGAATCGACCACTTAAAAGACAATTTACCGAACACCAGCTGGTCCACCCTAATGCCTTCCAAAAGGCTCAAAGAATTTTAAAGAAAAAGAGAACAAAACAAAAGATGAATGAATGAAGCAAAAAATACAATCCTCAAGTTTGCAAAACTAACTCATGAATGAAATTCATCCATTCACAAATTATGAGTTAGTTGACGATGGATGATCTTCATAACCTAATACAACAACAACAACAAACATGGCAAAAGGGTTAGTTGATTGGAATGGCAACTTTGCTTGGTCATGGGTTCAAATCCCGTCACCCCCAACTTATCCCCACTAGATTCACACAACACCCCTTGACTTCCCTCCTCCATCAATCATGGGATTTGATGATGATGATGATTCCACACTATATATACATACATAAAAATGATATATATAGGATTTAGGGTTTTTATTATTATTATTATTTTTTCTTCATTTACCTAAGATTTTCAAATCATAATTAAACCGTAATTGAATAAGAATAAATATAGAGTGCAATGCATAACTACTTTGAGATGAAATTATGTGCCTCCAATTTTTTACCTTACCTACCTCTTTGAGCTTTTAAGGTTCAAAGTATTAATGAGTCCTTTAACTTATGAAGTGTTTTTATGTACTTGTCCTTGACAAATTACCTTATTTTTCCACCTTAAGGTCCAAGCTACTAGTAGGGTTAAGGACCAAAGTGGATGCATAAGTCTTTGCCAAAATGTAAAGCCCCTATAGATAGAGATTATAGTTTATTGGGTCCTTCCCCAATATTATCTTTATCATTGATATTTGGTGTGTTTTTTTTTTCTTTTTTTTTCTTCTTCTTCTTCGATTCTCAAGCTCTTGGTGTAAAGAAGACTATATGCTTTTTATGATTTGCAAATTTCCTTTTTTTTTAATTTAGGTTTTTTTTTTAATAAAATGATTCTCTTTCTCGAATAATAATCATTTGAGGTAATTTTTGTATGTAGGTAGAATTGTGTTCCATTTGCTTTGTGTGGAAGGTAGAGCCTCAATTATTGGCATGAAGCTCCAACACCATCATCATCATCATCACCCCCTTGCTCACAACGACATCCCAAATTGCCTATACAATGACGGAAGGAAGCATGCATAAAATGGCTGAGAAAACCAAAGTTGGACTCATATATGGGTTGAAGTTAGGTATCAACTTGGTTATCAACATGGGTATGAAGATACCCAACTAGTTTATTTTCTTCAACTTTGTGTGTAAAATGTTGCATTTGTTTTGTGATATCACACACTAAATCAATATATGCATATTCATACTTGATTTCTCATTGGTATTATTTTTTTTTTACATCTTGAAATTTTAGTTGTTGAAAAAAGTGGTCGATGTTTGTCTTGATAGATGAACTTGACGTGTTCAAATGGACGCAAATTATGCATGTCTCATCATTTTTAATACCTCGTTTGTTGACGAGAACTTCCATCTTTACTTATGTTCATCACCATGTTTGGCCTAGGCTAATTGCTAGGGCACAAATTATGGGGACATAGTCAACCAAGCTTTAAAATTTTATGAGTTTTCATTTGCAAATTGATTCATTCCATTTTGTGCCAAACGCACAAATTTGAAACAAAATTTTTGTTTCAAAGAATTAGGAACTACAATGTCCATGTGAAAATATATAGTGATGTAGTACTTGAATTGCTTCAACATTAATTATTATTATTTTAAATGTTAGCTCATTGAGTTCATAATTTTAGAAAATCAATCAAAACAAAAAAGTTGTGCACTTTTCAATGCAAGTTGAAGGCAATTGCACTAGTTGTGCATTTTAAATGCTTGTATGTTAGATTTGAACCCAAATCTATAGGTTTGAACATTTAACAATGACATTCAATAAATAGAGTGGATGATTGCATGCATGCATGATTTAACATAACTTTAGCTCTACCAAGTAATATTATATATTCTTTACATCCAAAAACTCGAAAATTAAAAAATCCATGTGTCAAAGATCCAAACATTTACATTCCAAAACTTGTAAGGCTTCATTATTATTTGAAAAACTTGTCTTGTGATTATTTTTTATGAGCACTAATGCGATCGTTGTGAGCACCATTATTTGAAGATGCACATGAAAAAGTTAACATGTCGAAAGTCTTATTTGCATGAATGAAACTTTAGATCCAACCTTGAGCACAACCTTTCACTCACCTTTTCAATCTTGTACGAGCTCAATCTAGTTTTGTTATTCTCATCATCCCAAAAAAATTCCACAAGGATGGGGAAATGTTGATAGGTTTGCCACAAATATTGAAAGCAACACAAGGAAATTATGAAAGTAAGAAACCAATAATGTTTATGGAATGAAAGGAATGAATTATATGGCAAGCAAACAAAATTATTGTGATTATTTTGAAATTGTGAAGATATTGTGGACAACAAATGGTGATTATTTTGAATTTTCATATTCATGTTTTACTCTTGGATATTTCATATAAAAAATAATTTTCTTGGAATAGTGGTAATTTGGAATCACAAAATAAATAATGTGAGCCTTGGCATCAAAGTTTTTGTGTGTTCAAAACTCCATCAAAATATGAAAAGTGAAAATAAAGATGGAATATTTTATTGCAATATCCCCATTGGAGGGGACCAGATCCCCAAATTTTTAAATAAATAAATCGAAACCAATTTGTCACATTTGAACTTTTGAAATTATTTTTACATTGAGCATTTTTAAACCATTTTTAAAAATTATTTAGACAAGTTCCTTCAAAATTCATGCCAAAAGGCTGAGAATACCATAAGTGCAAAGGAAATATATTATAAAATTTGGGCACCATCACGTCATCGATTTGGATGATGAGATGGATTGGTTTAAACCAATGAGCCATGCATTCATCCATTAGGGTAGAAGGCTTGTAGCCTTACCAAAAAAGGCATGAACTCTACAAATTTTCAAAGAACAAATTATTATTATTATTTTGTTGACGTCTTGTTTTTATAACTTTATGAACTTGACTTTTTTTAATGTTTTGCAATAAATTAAAAAAATGTATAAAACCTACCGTGATTTTTTTTTCAAAAATCTAAGAATGATGGAGGAGTTTAAAAAATGGAAAAGAAATGTAAAATTTTCTTTGCATTAATGGGATTCAAAAATTTAAACCATTCAAAAAGTAATGTTTTCCTTTTCAATTTTGTGATGTAGCCAAATTGATGTTCATCAACAAGAGGATTTAGCCAAATTTGGTTATAGAATATATATGAAAGCAAAAAAATAAAAGGTAATCCTTTAATGTTTTTGCTACATATTGGAACCTATTGTAGAAATTTGGCAATTATTATTTCTCCTTTCATAGATAGTGATTAGGGCCATAATTCCACAAAAATCCTTTCGAGTGTATTAATGTCATATTTTTTAGGTAGGAAAAATGTGAGCTAAAATTATCCCCCCAAAAAAAATATTTTAATTTTTTCTAGTCATTAATAAAATTTTAGTAATCATTAATTGAACATAATTTTTTTTAAAAAATATTTTAGGTCTCATACATATGAATGGACCAAAAGGATTATAAATTAAATACATGTATAGGCATTTGATGAAAATTTCATATACACTCGAATATTGTTAGTCGGTTTTTTCTAATGCATTAGGAAAAACATATGCAAGAAAATATTTTTGGTTCAATCAATTCCGCATCTAGCTAAGGTTCTAGTCCCATTCCACACATTAATATAACTAGGAATGGGGTTTTGGGTATGGTTCTTAAGAGGATCCAATTCCAATTACACTTCTAGTTCCCAAAATCAGAGCTAGTTCCAATTTGGTGCCATGATGGGTTTCATACCATGTACAAAACCACTTTGATAGATTGAAGGACAATTGTTTTTTTTTAATGCAAGAAAAAATTGACAAAAATTCTCTCCATTTATAGACATCATATTTTTTGTGACAACAAAAATGTGGCAAATTTTAGAAAAATTAGTCAAATTTAGTTCACTAAGAAAACTTCTTTTTTCCAAAAACTTCCCAAACTTTTGGTAAAAAATGGAAAATTGTGTGCCAAAAACTAAAATGATTGGTGTTAGAGACTTAACAATTCTAATGACTAGTAAAAGAGGAGCAACTTCAATGCATGTCTATCAATTGATTAAATACTTTTGAAGATTTATTGTAAAAAAAAATCCAAACCATTTTTCTATTTTCCTACACAAAACTTTGGCATTTGAAAAAAAAATTGTTGAAATTCAATGGACTTGAATTCAAATCAATTAAATCTAAATTTAATTCAAGTTGCATTGCAATGTTGTTCACATTTCATTTCCATAGGAAGGCATTAGTGTCTTTCACTTCAAGAACATTAAATTGTTTTTTCTTATTCCATAAGGATTTATTATTATTTTTTACCTATGCTTTTAGTCTTAATACAAATAAGGAAGATTTATTACATGTTACACATTGCATCACATCATTATTACCCTTTGGCCAAAATTCATTTATATCAAAATTATTTCAATGTGTTCTGTCATTGATATATGAATGTGTGTTATTTAATTAAACTTCATGTGAATATGTTGAGATTGTTCGAAAGATTGTTAATAGAGGACTAGATGTCAATGTAAAAAACGAAAATGGAAAAATGCCTTTTGCATGTGAAAACAACCATGATAGAATCTTTTGAATATTATGTATAATACCCAATCTCCTCTTTATTTATCTTCTTGTTTCATATATCATAAATTGTACAAATTTGTGTAATTTTCTAAAATTATGTAAATATTATGTGACAATTATATGCAAAAATGAAAAGAGGGAGCGAATATGAACACATATTGTGAATTTGGTCAATCCAATGAAAATGTGATCCAAACATAAAATAAAAATGAAATTAACTATAGAATTAAAAATATTAAAATAGTGGTTTCATCATGTAAATTGTGATTTTTAATGGAACATTTTTTGTCATGTTTTTTTTATGTTTCACCATGCACATCCCCCCCCCCCCCCCCCCCTTCATTGTGGTTTGCACTCATTTAAGGTGTTGCACAACAAATGATGCTCAGCTAATCATGTGTTTAAATAATTTGATTAAATTTTACATATCACATTATTAATATACAACACAAGCCATATGATATTATTTGTACTTTCAAAGCATGTTTTAAATGACATGGATATTTATCTTTCAAAAGAAAGAAAGAAAAACCTAAATGCTTAAACCTTACATATTTGCCAAACTTCTTAAACAAAATGAAGCAAAAAATGAATAGAAACAGAAATTACAATAACAACAAAAAATGATCAAATAATGTTTGAACAATATATTTGTGAATAATATTAGTTTTAGAATTCACAGTTGACATTTTGTTGTGTCATAAAATCAATTTTCAACAAAATTGAATAAGGATTTATGAATGTTTACAAAACATTAGACATGCAAAATGTCATTTGATCATTGTTACAAAATTGCATACATAATATGAATAAATAAACTAAAATAACTTTGTACATGTCTTGTGATGAAATCAATAGCTATTAACAATCCATTTGGATAATGGCAAGTTTGACAATCCAATTTTTCCTATCATAAATATAAAAAAAGACCTTTGCATGAATCTTTTATAGAATAAAAATGATCCTTTTATATGTTCATGATCAATTGAGTTTGTGACCTTTTCATTAGTATTTTGGGAAATTCATTAATGAAAAATTTAATTTGGAACATCATTAATTATATGGGTAGATGGTTAACATCATCCTTACAAATGCTAGTACTTGATGATAAATCCTAATAAAAATTTACAATATAAAATCAATAAATTTTTATTATATGAATCCAAAATATTTGATGAATTAAAATTATCTTAAATTGTAAAAGAAGATAAAATATGAAAATGTTGTTATAAAACAAGCATGAGTTGATGAAATCATGAAATGGTTTGTATGTGTTCCAAAACTCATTTTGTGATCTTTGTCCCTTATGCAAATATGAATTACTAGAAAAGAACAATCTGTCTTTTTATGTCTTAATTTATTATAAATGGAAGTCATTTTTATATTGACATTTTATTTATTTTCATAGTACCTTGGCAATTTTCACATTAATTCTATTATTTGTAAAAATGTTGTAATTTTTATTTTTATTTTTCAAAAAACATTGTGAAGAAAAGTATATAATCATTTGGAATATTCAAAGATATTTTAATATTCTTGACATGAAAAATTCAATTTTCATTAATTATTTTATAAACGCACGTTAAAGTTACCTTTGTATAAAATTAATCAAAATTATTAAACAATCTTGAAAATATTATGTATCATTAAATCATCCCATGAATATGTTGTAGGGGTTACACAATTCTCACAATGTGTCATTAGTTGAATTAAATGCATGGGAGGATGAGATTTGTTACTTTAAAAACTTTATAACAAAGAAAAGTGAAAAAAAAAGTGATAAAAAAAGAAAATGAAAAAGAAGTGATTTAGTTTGTGTGAAAATTTACGACCAATGTTTACAAATTATGTGCAAATTAAAATGAGCAAGAATTTAAAAACCATAAAAGTTCTATTGATGAATTAAACTTGATATTTTTATGTAGTTGAAACATGTTCAAAGTTTAACTCTTGATTTCAAATTTTTCATTATTTAAAGATTAATATTTTTGTTGAGTCAATTGCATATTAATTGTAAATCACATGTTTTTCAATTTACTATCACTATGTTTTAAAACAAGGTCTTAAAAGCTTTGAAATTCCTTCATCCATATTGTTATTTAAGCGTGATTCACATCCAAATGCATTTATGTTTGACTTTTTCATCAACAATTACACTTTGAAGCTTGATGACTTATTAAATAATAAGCTATTTATGTTTTGAAAGATGAATATTAAATTATAAATAAATTATTTGACCTACACATCATGATTGCAAATTGTTTTAAGTGTTTTAAATTTCAATATTTTTTGTCATATGAAAAAAATAAAAATGTATTCATGTATTTTAAACCATTAAACTGCCATTTATATTGAAAACCAAAATTAGAAGTAAATTTCATTTTAATTAAAATTTAAAACTAAAATATTGAAGTTTTTTAATAACCAATTTGTTTGGGTATTTTCAATTCAATAATGGGTTTGATAAAAATAAGAAAATTTTAATAATTTTACATTTATAATATTTAATTAATTAAATCAATAATAAAAATTTAGAAAATGAAGTTTTTTTTGTAAAATTTCAATGGAAACCTTTTAATGAAAATTAGAAAAAAAATTCATAAAAACATTTTTATCAAAGTTGACAAGTTGACAATTTTTATCAATGTTATGAAATGGTTATATTTAATAAGCTCATTTTAAACATCAAATTCATTAATATTTATTGAAAAGTCACATCAAAAAATCATTTAATATCACCTCCACACATGATTTGGGGGTGAAGAGTTTATTTTGCCCTTTCAACCCAACCTTTCCTTTGAATGGGTAAACATTTTTTTCATATTTTTATTAATTTTTCTTTTCAAATCAATGGAAGATATTTCTACCTTCAACTTTTAACTTTTTAAAAATTAATAAAAATTTTATTCATTTAACACTTCCAAAGTTTCTTTAGCTTTTAAACCATTATGATTATTGTTAGACCAAGGTTTTGAAATGCCATCCCAAGAATGGATGTTAATTGAACAAACATTCGTAAATCCAAACATCCCCAATAAAAATTCAAATCATAGTAAACATGAACTTAACCCAATGGTTAACTTTAGGTATTCTTCTTTCTAACAACCATTTTGGATTAAATGTCAAGAACCTACCACCATGGTTCCTAATTTGTTTAACTATTGTATGTTGTTTATCAACTTGTTGATAAGGTTGAAATACTTTCTAATTTGCAAACAACAACTCAACATCCACAAGAGACTCCATTAAAAGACATGATTAAATTAGGATATTTATAAGTTTTACTTATTCAACATACCCACAACTATACTCCTTTTCACCTTTCTTCATCTTGAAATTTCAAATACATGTTTTTGTTGAACATTTCACATCACCCCAACTACAAACCCTAATTGTAAAAAATTAAAAATTCTTTTCCCCATCAAGTTTCGTCCAACCAACAAACAACCTCAAAATGATAAGAAACTTTAGTATTTCTAAGAACTTTGAAAAACTCAATAATCCAAACCACATTTTTTCTTTCCATGCTTCTATTTCTTTTTCAAATCACAAAAAATAAAATTGAAAGAACTCCAAAGAACTATATACTTGTTCATTTTGAAACTTTACTCCTCCTTTTATTATCCTCAAAACATGACACTCAAAACTTTTAACAAAAGAGGTCAAAATTCTTAGTCTTTAGGTCGTTTTTTTTTCTTCCCATTTTATCAAGACTAATTTTCTCCCACTAGCTACCATCAAGAATCAACCCCTTAGCTTTAAAAACCTAAGTGCTCTCTCCCCATTACTATTTCCATGGCTCTCTTTCTCTTGCAAAGACTCCCCACCATCATCTCCATGCCACCTCCTTCTCATTCTAGCATTCACTTTCACCAAAAGTTGGAAAAAGTGGAGAAGCTCCATTCAAAGTTTTGGAAGGCACTTTTAGAAAAAGCTTTGCCCCACTTGCCACATGTCAACCCCTCGTTCTTTTAAACCACATTGACATTCTTGTTGGTGTAAATTGTTTACTATATTGGCACCTAGGCACTATAAGATGGCCAACAATGCCACACAATATTAACAATGAGCTAAACAATGTTTAACATTGCCCTACACTTGTTATTAATAAGTCCATATGCTATTTGGCCAATGTCACACATTTCTTGACATGAGTTACACACTAGGTGATATCTAGGCTACCCATAAATGATACCCATGTTTAACATATTGATAGGATGTTTTGAGTTTGGAATGACCTAAGCTTGGTCAACAAAAAAAACATGAATGTATGAATGTTGATAAGGAATGACAAAATGACAACAAATAATAGCAAGGGTGTTGAAAAGGCACGTTGTAAACAACAATTGATTATTGTTGGTAGAATGAGGAAGCATAAATCCCAAGTAAATATTTGAAAACAATTAATCTTCAATCCTTTGATGTAAAATTGTATATATATATATATATATATTCCAATTTTGTGATCTTGTTCAAGTGACAATCATTCATAAGAATATTTAGACAAATTTGGTGATATTAAAAATATGAAAGTAATTTTAAAAAAAATACCTTTTCATGTTATTGGAAATTGTGGTGATTTTTGAAATTTTAACATTAAATTAAATTAAATTGAAGAAATACTTTTCATCGAAACAAGGAAATTGTGACTAATAATCCTTCTTCAAAATATTTTTCAAAAAATGTCAAAAAGTTGTTACAAAAAAAAAGTCACTCTTGGTGGAGTAGACTAAAAAATCATATTAGTTTGAACATAATATCATCGATGAATATGCAAATATTTGAACTTAAGAATTTGGCAAAGTTCAAAATTGTTTTGCGAATTCATTTCAATTGAACATGGATTTAACTTTCCTTCACACAAATATAAACTTTTTTTTAACATTTTCAACCACACCTACGGATTGTGAATACCTTTAGGATCTTAACTCTCAATGTAGACTTCATTGACATTCTAACTGCACATGGGTCCCAAATCCGATTCGGAATCTACTTTGAGTGTATGTGAACTTCATTGGTGAAGAGGAAGTCTCCTTCTTCTTCTTTGCACATTCTTGGGTGGAATCAAGCCTTGATCAAGCATTTAAAGGATGCCCAGGGTGCCCTATGTTGAATCTTACATTGACCTTTGATATTATCCAAAACAAAAGGGGTGCCATTGGTTGAGAGCCATGCCTTTAGGGTTTAGGGTTTCACTTGGGTTGGGAATACCCTAACCCTAAAAGTATCTCCCCTGAACTTTATGGCAAGAAATAAGTGATCTTCATGCAACATCTATAAAAAGAACTAAGTACCTTAGTTTAGGGGTAGAGTTAGCACATCATGTTTGCTGAATAA
>Ga0209208_10006572_pt1 | contig 16013 bp, 10 predicted proteins | sample S1TSphfallax_3_FD_187694 | JGI IMG/M metagenome (GOLD analysis project Ga0209208, IMG submission 187694) | Host-associated microbial communities from peat moss isolated from Minnesota, USA - S1T2_Fd - Sphagnum fallax MG (SPAdes) (version 2) | ecosystem: Host-associated > Plants > Peat moss >...
TAGATCAAGCTTGAATCTGCACCAAAACAAACCACCCACGTGGTTAGTTCACATTCCGGGACACCCTTGGGTGTTGGGACAGGCCACGGGCACTTTGGACCACAAGACACACCTTGGCCTGGACTTGGGGGAAGCCACCACCTTCCCCCATATAGTATTCTTTGTGCCACGTTTCGAGGACTACATCCAAATGGCTCTTTTTCCCGGGACTCCCAAGTTGGAGTCCCGAAATTGTCCCGAAATTGTCCCGGGTGGAGTCCTGGGACTTTGGGAGCTCATAACTCCTGACTGCGAAGTCTGATCGCAACGAGGTCTAACCAAACTTGTAGCCCTCGTCGAGATCTTTCCATCGCCGTGTCGCACTCTCCATTCGGAGGTCGGGAAGAGGTCGATTCCCGACTTTTAGTGGTCGGGAGTCAAACTGCCAGTTTGACTCCCGGCCCTTCTTTTGCCCATAACTTGGGCGACAGATGTCCAAATGGCCAATGCGAGGCCATTTTCGATATCTACGCTTCAAGACCTTTCCAATGACACCAAGAACATCCCAATGCGAGGTGTTTGGGCCTTTCTGTCGAGCTCTAAACATTCGAGAGTCCCGGAGGACTCCAAATCCTCACTTTTTCCAAGTGTTGGGCTTCACCCCCACACTTGGCCAAAGTAGGGTTGCGACAGTAATGGTGATTGGATGTGACAACCAAGGTGTAATATCATTGATGAAGAATCCCATGCAACATGTTCAAACAAAGCACATTGATGTGTAACATCATTTTGTTCAAGAACGAGTTGAAAATGGCGAAATTACCTTCAAATATTATTCAACAGTGGACATGGTGGCGAATGTGCTAATAAAAACATTACTAAAAGAACTATATAACAAATTGATAACCATGTTTAGATTAAAAACTTCATAGAGTGGGAGTGTTAGAAATACTATTCGTTTCTAATTCCCAATGGTGATGAATGTGTTAAACATTCATCAAAAGGAGGAATAGTATGCTCATCCTCGTAGTAGTTAAATTAGGTTGAATAGTGGTGGTTAAGGTTTAGAAGTGAAAATTACTTAGGGCTTGGCAGCGGCTAGGGTCAAGGTTTGGCGGTGGCTAGGGTTAGGGTTTGGTGGTGGCTAGGGTTAGGGTTTGGCGGCGGTTAGGGTTAGGGTTTCATGGTGCCTAGGGTTAGACAACGGCTAAGTTAGGGTTAAGTGGTGGTTACTTTAGGGTTAGGAGATAATATATAGTGGAATGTTTTTGAGTGGTCTTTTATTCTCTCCTTTCATGATTTTGAGTGCACATAGAACCTTCAAGCCTTGTTAATTGTTACAAGTCATAGTTTGCATTATAACATTTGAAACATACAACCTTTGTAATCTTTTAATTAGTTAATACAATTGTTCCATTTCATGAACCTTGAATGTTTCATTTCTTGCTTGATTTCAAGTTGTTTCCAATACCTTTTTCAAAGGAACATCACCCCCAATATTCTTGGGGTGAAAACACATTATAGTGACCAAAGATTGTTGTCAAAAATATTACTTTTTAAAATTGCATGTTTTTGAGTTCTACCAAGCTAATATTGAAATGGTTTTTTGTAAATAATACTTGGAATAAAGGAATTCAAAACCCAAAGAATAAGATTGTAAAACAAAGTCCCATTTTGAAATTGATATTAAATGATTGAAATGTATGTTAATGAAAAAATTGTAATCGTACTGATATACTACAAATTGAAAATATATATAAAAAACAGTTCAAACGATTACTTAACTTGATGAAGTATCCAATCATATATTACATAGGAGTTCATTGTCCCATTTCAATTCTATATGAAAAGTTCCACTCATGTACATGAAGTTTTTCATTCAAACAAATGTAAGTGTGTGAATACATAAACTTTTTTTTGGAAAAACACTAGCATTTTGAAAGATAACAAGAATTGAGAGGGATGATTTGTTTCAAAAATACATTTTTAGTGTTTTTCAAAACAATAAATGAAATGAAAAAAAGTTCCCCCAAAATAATATAAAATGTACTAAAAAATGAGTACATTTTCTTGCCCGAAATGTACCATTGTAATTTGCTTTCATCCCTTGTTCCATTACTATTGTTAGGTTCAATGTTTCCCTTGCACATTTATGTGCCTTTTCAATGTCGTACTATGTCTAATGTTGGGATTGTTGTCAATATTTTTTAATGCACACTATATATGGTAATTTTTAGTTTTCCTTTTGTCGCTAGTACTATTCTTGTTGTTACATTGTTAGTTATATCAATGAGATTTTATGCGAGAGGAAAATTATTAGAAATAATTTGAAAACAAGCAAAGAAATGAAAGAATCAAGATTCATGAAATGGAACAATTGTATTAACTAACAAGAAGTTTACAAAGGTTGTATGCTTCAAATGTTATAATCACAAAACTATGACTTACAACAACTAACAATGCTTGAAGGTTCTATGTGCACTCAAAAACCATGAAAGGAGAGAATGAAAGACCATTGAAAACCATTCCTTTATATACTATCTCTTAACCTTAAAGTAGCTGCCATTTAACCCTAACCTAGTCACTGCTTAACCCTAACCCTAGTCATCACCAAGCCCTAACCCTAGTTGTCACCAAGCTCTAACCCTAGCCATCACCAAGCCCTAACCCTACTTGCTGTTAAGCCCTAAATAGTTTTCACTTCTAAACCCAAGCTGCCACTATTCAACCTAACCTAACTACTAGACAGATGAAAATATGTATGTATAACCAATTAATATGGTGCTGCAGCCAAAGCAAGATTAATTTTATGAGAGTGGAGAGGAAGACGAAGGGTGGTTGATGTGATGATATATGGGTATGCTAATTTCCAATGCTAATAGCCATATCCTAAATTATTAGGATAATAACTATATAATGATTCATCATACCTAATATACAAGATCTAATTTATTGCACCTAATTTATATAGAGGTATATAACATATTTATTTATTTCAAAAGTTAATTATGAATTAGTATAACTATAATCATAACTATAAGTTAGATCTTGTATATTGGATGTGATTGCCACTGATGATAGGTAGTATAATTTATTTAAGGTAATTTTATACATATATTGATTAACGCTAAATTATTAGGACAATATCCAATGTGTGAATTCATGTTCACTGTTAGGTGAAATTTGGAACCTTGGTCACCAAAAAATTCCATCAAGTTAAAGATACAAAGATTTTCTTTGAAAAGAACTGTGCCAAAATCACCATATTTTTAGGAAAAAAGTCTGAAGTTGTCATATTTAGACAATATCTTCTGTGTAGGTAGGTCAAAACAAAGCTGGATTTTAAAATATTTTACGCCAAATTTTGGTTCATTCCTCTTGTGGATGATCGGCAACCCACCAACCTCACAAAGTTTTAAAAAACAAACCCTGGTGTGAATAGATAATCAGGTGGTATAAAGTCCAGTTTTCCCACTGTCCCATCTAGATTTTTTCTCCTGTGCCTTTGTTAATATGTTTAGATCTTGACCCAACCTAGTGCAGCTCCTCCTGCTCTTGAAATATGCATATCTATGAATATATTTTCATAAGTTCATTTCCTTTGTATTTTTGCTGAGTTTGCAAATAGGCTTGTTGAATCCATCCCACCTGCAGCAGCATGAGTTTATAACTGATGTGAACTTTTTGGATGTATATTAATGATGCGTTGTTCATTTGTTGCAGGTAGCAGCAGCTTATTATATTAATACTACCTGTTTGTCTAGTGTATTTTGCAAGCGGGTAATATTCAATAATCTGGTTGGCAGGAAATCAGCGAGGGTCGTTGTAATTCAGAGTTGGGGAATTTTGTGTAGTTCTTACTTACCAGCTACCATATGCAGGGAAAGCTTTGATCAGCAGCCAGAAAGGAGCGTCAATGATGATCATGGACTGATTCATTAGAAAGCTGGCTTTTTTTCAATTTTGTGATGCAGCCAGAGTGGCAAACCATCCACAAGAGGAAAATTTGGCTACAGGTCAGAGAGGATAGGACACATTTCCTAAAATACTGCTATGTTTTTGTCGACCTCCAAGATCCAAGTGTCTAAATATGGCGACTTTCATGTGTCTCTCCTCAGAATGTGGCAAGCTAAAAGGCTTCTAAAAGAGATCTTGCGACAGTTTCCCAAAAAAACGTGTCGCATACATGCGAAATTTCTCACCAAAAAATTGGCTGGGTGCACACACACACACATACGTACATGTACAGACAGATGATCTGCTGCTGCTGCGATTTAAAGGTTTGATTTGTGAATACCTATCTTATATTGTGGATATAGAGCTCTGCTGCTGCGCTCCTGCAAAAACGGGGACGTTGTTGTTGCTGTCGATGGCAGTGCATCTTCGTGAATCGTGTGTACAGCAGGATGTTGCGTTGTTCAGCTCCAGTTATAATATATCTGTGAACTTCACAGCTAAATGTATGCATGATGGGTTTTTAGTTTAGTCCAGTCTAAGTACATGTATCATTTTGTAACTCATGTCTTGTTGTAGCTCGCTGCACCAGCAGCTGGGTCTCGATCGGCTGTGTCTAGCAGCCACAGCTTGTTGCTGTTCACTTGCAGCAGGGCGTGATTGGGTCCCGGGAACGAGTAGCTTATAGCAAGCCGAAAAGACTTAGGCATACTAGCCAGCTACAGCAGTTGATTTCATGTCGGTGGCTCGTTAGCTACTTGTTGCTGTTGACACTGTATAGCTGCTAGTATTTTATCAAGACAAGATCCCAGCTGGTAGAGCTTGACCCTTTCTTCTTTTAGATGTTATAGGTTATAACAGCCTTCCAGGGGTTGATAGATCGTCGATCGGTTTTCTACTGTTTTGTGATTTTTCTTCTATTTGTGGAGCTCTGCTGTGAGGTATGCCGCTTGGCCCGAGGCAGCTGGGTTATGTATCAGATGATCTCCTTTTTCATTGATGCCTCCCGCGAGGAACAAGGTTTGGGCCGTTGGGAAAGAGGGATGAGAACACTTAGAGATGATGCCTTCCCTGCACGCTTCGGACCAGGCTTCATTCCTCTCAGCGCGCTCCGCTTTGATCAGCTTTCCGGACAAGCAATCAAAGAAATGCACGACAAGGCGGCCGCCCTAATACCTATGCTGCATCCTCATGACTTTGGTCGACAGAGCTGCTGCTGTCTGAGCCAGCCAAATCAGGCAACTGACATGCAGCACATCGGCACTGCTGTTGCCAGTGCTGAGCTTGCTTGGTTGGGTAGTAGCTGAAATATTGCCAGTGCTGAGCTTGCTTGGTTGGGTAGTAGCTGAAATAGCGTCCGAGGTGGTCTCCTTGCTCATGTATGAATGTTTGTCTAGTCCACAGTGAGCAATCTTTTCACGAAAACTGCATGTTGGTAGTACTGTTATTAATCTGCTGGGAGTGCTGCTTGTGATTAAGCTTCCATAACCTAAGCTATGGATTCTGTGCTTAATTATGACGAGATCTCTCTTACAGGTGTGTGAGGTCAATGCGTGCAGCTTCAGCATGGATTTCGTGTGTACGATTCAACTTTACTAGTATTCATTGGTGATTCTGGCAAGTCTCATTCTCCACGAAACTGAGTGATCGAGTTTGGCGATATAATTGTTGATGTAAGATGCCGTTGCTACTCAACTATGATATGTAGACCTGTTTCTCAAGCCATCAACCAGATGCGGGCAGGGGACAGGGGCAGTAACTCTTATTTGCGATCATATTCATGTTGTGCGGGGCATTTCTGGATCAAATGTCCTATTAAATCCATTGCAATTTAGTAATTGTATTGGGTGCAATTCCGGTCCATGTTGGATAGAGAGTTACGGTCATTCAATTGGGGATGGTAGGATATCAGTATCAAAATTTCCAGCTTGTTCTGTTTATCAACGTCAGCAGTACTTTGCACTTCATAGGGAAACCATCGATTGGATCATCACTGCATCGTGTCCAGGTTCATGTAACGGAGACGCCTGCATTTAAGTCATCCAAGGGACTGTTGGGCGCTCTGCACAAGATCGCCGAATGCTAACTAGTCCGTGACACTGGTTTGCAGGATTTGGCGTTGATGGATATGCAACGAGATCGGAGGTAGATTACCTCGAGAAATAGCGCGCCCAGCACTGCGTGATATTACGGCATACTAGAATTCTAGTTTCTTATTGCCACAAATCTGTGCACCCTGCTTGGTGTACACGAGCATCCAACTGTGGAATTGAAGTTGGATCTCAGTCAATTTTAAATATTCTGGAGTCATGCTCATGAACAGATGATCCATGAGAGCTTGCAGCTAGACCCGTGTCCTTAGATAGTAATTTTAATTTGAGATCTCAGTAGTGTAGTTTGTTAAGTCGCAGCTGCTAGACAGAAAGCATTCATGAGCATTTAGGTGCTATAAGAAATTACAGAATGCTAATTAGGAACTCCAGATCATAGCTTGTCTAAATATTATTAAACCTTACTAGTCGACAATGAGTCAGATTTTCTATGGTTTATATATCACCAGCAGATATGAACTTTTCAAATCCAGTTGATTACTGCACCTGGTGTTAAAATTGTAATTTTCTATTGCGGTCAATCTTGAGTCCCTGTTGGCGTCCTATAGTTTCGTGTTTAAAGATGTTTCGATTAATGTGTACTTAAGTTTTCACCTACTCCAGGCTGGTTCATCATCTACCCCTGGCTAGTTTATCTCCTTTGATTTAGGGTCTGAATTACTGTTCTGCGAGTGCATCTTCCAGTCGTTCAAGTATTTAGTTTAATATTTTCCTGTTTGTTGTATTTGTGCCTTATGAATGTGTAAGTGTGCTTGGCCTGCCACTTGTATGTTGCAGTGATATTGTTAAACTCTAGTTTTGTTTATGCACTAATGTAGCTGGAAGGTCAGTGCACACATTAGTGTCCAGAGAACACATCTAATACTACTCATGCAGTTTTTGTTCTTCATGTCTTGCTGATTTGCACACCATTTGCTGATCTTTTACCTTGTCGTAAAATACGATCTTGCCGTTGTGTGTAAAGGTTACTGTAGTAGTCAAACAATGGCAGAGTTTGAAGATTCAAACCTGGGAGTCATCGTGTCCCTATGAGAATTATGGATGCTGATTATGCTGCATCATGCTGCAAAGATTCAATAATATATTTTTAAAATCCACGCCGTTTAAAGTCTCTTTAACTAGTGCGACCTTCGTTTCACTTAATTTGCACACAATATTCTCACATTGCACAAACACATAATCGATCATGTCTCCGTCTCCCACGAATCTCATGCAGATCTGTCCACTGAAATTATATTGTATATGCTCCTAGCTAGACTCATGGTGATCTGCAGCTTATACTATGCTTTTGTCTGTGTCCAAGTCTGTCCAATAATCTCTGCAGTGCCACATAAAATTAGTGGAGTCACAAGAGACTTGCCCATGCTTAAACAACAAGCACCTCATCGCTTAATGATTACTCTGCCTTTTATGCAAACTTCACGCTAAAAACATCCCGTACTGGATCTAGAACTTCTTATCTAGATGCATGCAGTAATTCTATGCAACATGCCCATCCATCATATGCACACCTAGTACTCCGCTAGTCTCTAGATGTCACTCATAAATTGGGTCAAGTTGGAGCCAAAATTTTATGCCCCAATCCTACACCAATGGATAGTCTCTTGATCCCTAGATGGGCAGAGCCAACAAAATACTAGTGAGTTTTTTCTTGTGATCTAGAATAATGGTTTACGTTTCCTCAATGTGTTAGTTGATCAATTCTCTATTCTCCAATATGTCTATATACTTATTATATCTCTGAATTATGTAGATGTACAAAAGTTTCATGTTTTTTTTTTTCCATCCATGGAAGACCAAACATGTGCACATGAACAACATGAGCATGATTCTCACACAAAGTAACTGGCTAGCTAGCAGCAATGTGCAGCGCCTTGTTAGAAATTTTCTTTGTAACTTAATTTTGCACTAGAGTTGCTTCTTGCTATATGCAAAGTTCTACTGCAGGCACAGGTAGGTGATATATATAGGTTCAGTCTTTTGGTTTCCTGCATTCAGGCGTTCTATGGTTAAAGACTTGAATTTTCTTTAACCAGGTGAAGGGTTCAAGTCCTCATACTTGCAACCTATGTTTCATTAATTAGGTTGCCTACCCACCTAAGTCACTTATGTTAAGTGCCTACCTAGGTTTAAATAATGACACATGTTAACCATTAATTGGATGATAAATAACAAAATAAAAATTATTATCATTCTTTTATAGTTGTAAAGACATAGACCATTATGACTATAGTAGTCAAAGATCAAATGACTATGTCCTTTACGACTACAAATGTAGTCATATCTATAGTCATATTTTCCACATTTTGACATAGTGGCATTATTATGTGAAGAAGGGATTATAGAACCTCAAGCATAGAGTTCTCTCTTGGTGCTTTAGGTATCAAACACCATAGTGGCAACCATCAATCAAACTATAGAAGGCAAACCAAATATGTACTATATATACCAATTGCCACAACACCAACCACAATGTGGAGACATGTCAAAGTTAGATGAAAAAACCAATTGTGATAATAGCAAAAGTTAATGCACAAGTTGTGAAATTGCTTAGACCATTTATTTATCCTTGTCATATCTACAGAATCATTGGGCATAAGTTGACTACTTGTCCAAAGTTCATTGACATCCTAGTGATGACATTCTTCATTTTGCAACTTAAAATTCTTTAAAATTCTTCATTTAGCACCTTGTCATAACATTCTTTACCCGCGAATGTTTACCAAATTACATTGTTTACCAATTAAAATTCTATAAAATTCTTTAAAATTCTTGCTTCTTTGGGCTTCCATAACATTCTCGCACCAAGAATGTCATAACTATGATTGACATGTAGAACATGTTCAAGGACAAGCACTATTAAAAATTTTAGTTTTTCAAACCAAATTTTTTTGAAAAGAAAATAGATTTGAACATGGGTAAAAAGACCCCTTAATCATTTTGGACAAGTCAATTTTAACATGTTTAATGTGACTAGGGTGGTCTATTTGACCAATAAAGTAAGGACCATTTGTCTGGTCAAATGATTTAAATAATTTATTTTAAAAATATTTTGTAGGCATGCATGTAAGTAGGTTGTAAAAATGCAAGCAAGTAGGTGGTAACCTAGTCTAATCTACCTACTTTAACCTAACCTAATATAACCTATTTAACCTAGCCTAACTACCTAAACCCCTTGAGCATGCACATAGATCACAAGTATTAGGAATTGAACCCTTGACCTCCCCAATGATGAACCAAGTCCTTAACTTATGGATCGCACCATCAAAAGGTGTTCAACTATTGTCAAGTTTCTTCTTTCACATGTTTATTTTGACACATCACTATAAGATTATGAAGTACGTAAGTAGGTAAGGAGGTAGGTAGGTGGGTAACTAAATAAGTATGTAAGTAATAATTAATAGGTAGGTGGGTGGATAGGTAGGTAGGTAGGTTGGTAAATACAAAGGTTGGTAAATATTAAGAAGGTTAAGTAATTATAAATAACTAGGTTGTAGGCCTACGGTGGTAAGTAGGTAATATTTAGAAGAAGTTACTTAGGTTGATATGTAAATAGTATATAGTACCTAAAAAAGGTTACCTAGGTGAATATGTAGGTAGGTAGTACCTAGAGGAGGCTACCTAGGTCAATAAGGGCATGGATACACACAAAGGAGCCAACATGATTACTTCACAAAAAGACAATGAGTCATTTTTAGTCCTTTTTCACTTTTTCATATGAAATTTTTTTTGAATGAAATCTTTTGCAACTTGTTATTAAAAATACATATATTTTCCCCCATAGATCACATGTTTTGTGTTAATCATTGTTGTATAAATATGAGTTTTTCAATGTGTGTAAAGTTTGCTAGATTTTGCGTATAATCTTGAAAATATATCATAATTTGAATCATACCAAAATATGCAAACTATTTTAGGTTTTTCTTTTCTTGTATCATAATCTACAACTTTGTTTAGTATGTCATGCACATTACACCCCATTTACATGTGGTGAAGGACATTTGAAATTTTTGAAAATACTTTGAATTTTTTAAGAATCAAATTCCATATCTTTTAAATTGTGAGTGTTTTTTGAATGTGAATAGTAGGTATTATCATCTAAATTTTTTACCATCAAAATTATTTTATTAAAATAGTCCTTTACTTGGTCTTTTATAAAATTAACCATAATATGACATTGCACCTATTCAAGTTCGAATGTCCTTTATTAAAACCAAAACCCAAAATTCATATTTAATTTAATGAATTTTTAGCTTGAATTCCTCAACATTCATATTAGTCATTTAACACAACTTGGAATGATTAACATAACCTTAAAATGTCAAGAAAAAAACATATGTAAAAAAGTTCATAGTTTTCACCATTATTGAACATGGTTTTTGGCTTCTACATGTGTATTTACACCCATAGGTAGGTAGGTATGTTGTAGAATATATGGTAAATAGGTAGGTAGGATGCCCTATTTAATTATAACAACATTAGTCATTTTTTACCAAAGATGTCATTTGTTTCTATCCAACTTGATTAAATATTCCATTTGACTAAATGTCCAAGTTGACTAGTAAAAAAATACACATGTCTTCAAGCTCCTAGCCTATAGTCAAAATGTACATGTTCAACCCATTTAGTAAATGATCAAGGGAATCATTTCATTAATAAGACTATTGAAATATTCACACAAGAATTACCCATTACAAATCAACTAGTTACTATCCTTGGGAGAATGGACAAGCTAAGTCAACAAATAAAACCTTAAGCAAGATACTTGCTAAGATAATTAATGCAAATCAAACAAATTGGGATGTTATGTTATTTACAACCCTATGGGCATATCGAACAACATAAAAAGTAACCACTCAATACACCCCTTTTGAATTGGTATATGGAACCCAACTCATGATGTTAGTAGAATATTTGGTCCCTACTCAATGGATTCAAGATGTACCTAACCATGATATTGAAATTGCAATTTGAATAAGAACAAATGATTCAATTCACCTTGATGAAAAACGTTGGCAAGCCGAAGAATATATGAATCACATTAAGTTATTAAAAAAATATCAACGAAATGACAAAAGCAAACTATTTTTTTGTAAAGAAGGAAATTAGTACTATGGTTATTAAAAGTGACAAAGTTTAAATTACCATGGGAAGGCCCATATAAAGAGTAAAAAATATTTAATAATAACACAGTGGAATTAAGTACTTTAAACAACAATGATGTGGAGAGGGTAAATATTAATAAATTAAAGAAATATCAACATGGTGAAACACCTATTATAATAATGACAGTTGTTGGGAACATCAAAAGAAGAATTAAGTTAGTATGAAGGAAAATGAGAATACCAAACCTAATATTTACCCTGGACCAATTGTAAATCCAAACCAAATGAGTTTGAACCTAACCTATGGAACAAAAATGGCGACATTGAAGAAATTGAATGGATGCCAAATGGCAAGCCAAAACAATAAATCGTAATTCAAAAAAACATAAGTACGTCAAAATGTTAAAAACACTGAGTCAATTATACCTATCATGGATGCCAATGCCATGGGATTCATTCATTTGAATATTCATCCATAACTTGTAATAAACTTATATCTAACTTTTAGTTTAGTTTAAGTTCATTTTTAGTTAGCTTTCAATTAAATTTTAATTGACTTCCAATTGATTTTTAATTGACTTTTAGTTACGTTTTAATTCACTTATAATCAATTCATAGTTCACCTTCAATTAACCTTTAGTTTACTTTTAATTAATTCTTAATTCACTCTTAATTAAGTCTAATGACGCACCTCCACACTCCTTGAAATATTCAAATGCGAGTCCAAAAGTGAAAACAATGAAAGAAGGAGTTGGGGTACGTTCCTTAGCTTATAACACTTTGCGGGTGAAGGGGCATGTTGGAGCTCCAGGATGGGGACTAAGACGAATGAAAGCAAGTCAAATATTCACATGGACCTGCATAGCCCAAACAATAAGTTAATAAGTGCATGGTTGGAGCATTTTTGGTGCACCGACAAACCACGGGCATACACGAATTCACAAGACTCACCACGGCCTGGACTTAGAGGAAGCCACCACCTTCCCCCTTATAGTATTATCTATGATTAACCATGGGGACTACATCCAAATATCATTTTGTACCAGGACTCCAAACACTTTGGAGGGCTATAACTTCTTGTGTAGACTTCCGATTGAAGTGAAGTTTAAAGCAAAGTTATAGCCCTTGTCAAAAGATTTTCAAAGATATGTGTGACACTACCTCAACGCACGTATTTTAAGGCGATCCTCAACTTTTAATGGTCGGGAGTCAAATTGACACTTTGATTCCTAGCCCTTCTTTTGGCCATAACTTGTGTTTTAAGTATTCAAATAGGTCATCTAAACCCATTTTAAACATGTAAATTTCAAGAGCTTTGCGATGGTATAAAGAAATTTTTAATCCAATGAATTTTGGCCTTTGAAACACCTCTCTGAAGATTCGGTAATCTATCAAAACTCCAACTTCTAAAATGGAAGCTCACTTGGGAGTATGTGGGTTCATTCCCTCACACTCTCCTAGACCCCCGGGAACATGAAATGCGAAAAGTTGTGCAAAAAGCTATGCAAGAAAATGACATGCATTACTCTCTATAATTGTAAACAATCAAAGATCTTGCTATGAGAGTATTTAAAAAAAATTCGAAAAGAACAAAAGGAGAATACAAATGAGGAAGAAAGTAGTGTTAAAAGCTCATATTTAAAAGACTTTATAAGTTTCTAGACTCCAAGCATTCTTGTGAAGGATTAAAAAGACAAACTGTCAAAAGGGTAGGATGATTACATGATTTGGATGAATAAGGCATTTAGGACAAGGATTGTTCATGGAGCATCGTAGTTTTGAATTTTGAATTCTTGTTGGTTTTGAATCATGATGATGTGAATTGGGATTGCCCAAAGAAAGAAGATCTAGGGAAGAGGAGGATTGTTCTTAAACACATAATTTTTGGGAAGGGGAGGATTGTTCTTAAACACACAATTTTTGGGAAGAGTGGGAGGAGTTGTAGGTACTTTGTAGTAGAAAACTACATATTTTGTTTTGATATACCATAGATTTTATTTGTTGTTTTGATGTCATTTCAACAAAACATGGGATTTTGTTGTAATTTTGATTCATGTCTTCATTAATACAAAATTTTGTAATGAATTTTGTGTTCATATCATTGTGTGAATTTTCTATCGTATCAAAATATGATGAAATGAATTGAAATCTTGTGTCTAGAGTTTTTTATAATGTATTTAAAGTGCAAATTTTGGTCATATGAAATAACCATGACTCTAGTGTTTTAATGAATGATAATGTTAAGTGTGTTGAAAATCAAGGCATAATAATGAATGTATGCAGGTGAAATGCAAATTTGTTGTTTCAATAATGTGAAATATTCTATAGGAATTAAATTTCACTTCTACCATTTGGCGACCATCTTCTAGGGATTTTTTTTTCTATTTTTTTCTTTCAATAATGGGAAGGTTTTCTAACTATAGACTTTAAAGATGAAAAATTGTGAAACAAGATGAATTAGATGGTGACTCGAAATTTTCATCAACAATTGGACTTGGAGGCAAATCGACAAGTTAATGAAAGACATATAGAATACAATCATTAAAATGGAGAGGAGTATGCATGGCTTACAAAAACGCCATATCAAAATGTGATGTTGGACAAACAAATTTTAATGACATAAAAAAGACCTACATGGCATAGGTCGTTTCTACCACAAGAGGTGGTATGGTGTGAAGTATGGACTAGGGGTCTTCAAAGAAATCATAATTATAAACAATGATCTTCATGGAAAGAAATGTAATTGACTATTCACCCAAATGAGTGGGTGTAATATACTTCTTAGTCGCAATTTGTGGTTTAGACTCGAAGAGATCAAAATGGAATAGGGAATTTTATAGTTCTAATTAACATTAAGAAATTTCAAGTCTAAAGTCGGTGAATAGTCGAGAAAGGGATGTTACAGGAGGTATGCAACCCAAGTTTGTGTATTAGTCTACATCTCTAGATTACTATGAACTAACAGAAAACTTGGAGTTGGAAGAAAACACCAATATCAATGTGGTTGAAAAGATTGAAGAAAATTACCTATGATCATCCAAGTATGCAAAGGCACATGTGAATGTGTTGGATGAAGAACCACAATCATATTCACATCAAAACAATCTAGAGTTAGATCAAACAAGGTACACAATCATAAATTAAGATCATGAATTTGTGGATTTGGAGGTAATCAAATTACTTTTAGAGGTTTGTGCATTTTGTGAGGAAGAAATACGTGCAATCATGGACTATCCTTTTATGCCTTTTCACATCATAATAGGTATTACTAGACATGTGGGGTTACAAAATGTGGCAAGAGCATTAATGGATCAACCACAAGAATAGGAACCAAAAATTCTTGTAGTCTAGAACAAATTGAGAGGCATGGAGTTGGGAAGCTAATTAGGACCACAAAGTCAACAGATTCATCCATCTATTTAAATTAGGAACAAAGAACTAAAGGTGTATTCACATCCACATTCTACACCATAGAGGATACCAATGGGTAATCACATAATGGAACATCATCGACCTTGAATAAACACAACTTTACCAATTGTGTCAAAAATGACAATTATTAAAACCTAGAAACGACCTGCTCAAGTACGAGTTATTTAATCACTTGATGCGGGTATAACAACCACAAGAGTGGAAATAATTATAACGCCCAACATGGATGTTATCAAAAGAGGAGTAATAATTGGATCTATAACAAAATTGGGTAGTGGATTAGGTGGAATCTTGGCAGAAAGGAATCTAACTCGGAGTTCAGCACTACCAATAACAACTATTGGAGTTGTTGGGACACCTTAGATGGTGTTTACTAATCCAATAACGACTACTCATGTGAATAGCACTACAAATTAACCACCGATGAACTCAATGGTTACTAGAAGGTAGAAAAGTGCAAATGCAATGAATTCAAGAGGAGGATATCGAACACTATCTATTATATTTACACAAATTTTTAATCACATAGATGGCCATTATATTAAGCCCAAACAGGGTAGTTCTTAAATATATTGACTTCAAAAAATATGTTGATCTAGATGTTGTGAAAACAACATTGGAGGCAGGGTAGGCCGAGATGAAGACCTGGCATTATGACCAAACTAAAGGTTATGTCAAAGTTCTTGATGCAACATATGTCAAGATTCAAAAACTGGAAGATCAAATTGTAGAGGAAGAACTAAATGATGAAAAAAAACAAGAGGAAACAAAAATAACAAATAAGCTTGAAGATGATGAGAGAACTCCCATGGGAAAGTTACTCACAAAAGGAAAGGAAATAATAGAAGAACCAGTAACTTAAAAAGAACACAAGGATGGAGATAAAATGGATAGAAACCAAGAAGAAAGCCATGGAAGAAAATAATGTACCTAGCTCTTGGAGATTTTTTTTTAATCCTTAAGCTTTCATCTTCCTCCCCCTCTTCTTTCATTTGCAATTCCACAAAGAGGAAGAAATGAGAACAAAAAACTAGTTTATATACTCTCATAAACCCTAAATGGTAACTTGAAGCTTTTATGAGTAAAAAATTATATCGAGGGTTCAAGATTTTTGAACTCAATGTTGGGTTTGTCATCTATTGTTTCTTCACTAGATTTTTTTCTTTGAACCCTCACAAAATGTGAACCCCATTCTAATGGAGAGTGGATTTTTACTCAACCTTAAAAATACAACTCTAAGGTTCTACTACCTTTCATATTGACTTACATACTTCGTTGCAATCTTTGGCACCCACTTGAAGATGGAGTTATTGCTTAACCCTAATGATGACATTCTTCATTTTGCAACTTAAAATTCTTTAAAATTCTTCATTTAGCACCTTGTCATAACATTCTTTACCCGCGAATGTTTACCAAATTACACTGTTTACCA
>Ga0209208_10006573_pt1 | contig 16012 bp, 19 predicted proteins | sample S1TSphfallax_3_FD_187694 | JGI IMG/M metagenome (GOLD analysis project Ga0209208, IMG submission 187694) | Host-associated microbial communities from peat moss isolated from Minnesota, USA - S1T2_Fd - Sphagnum fallax MG (SPAdes) (version 2) | ecosystem: Host-associated > Plants > Peat moss >...
TTTGAAGATATATAGGTACCTATATTAGAACAAGGGCTAACCAGAGGTTAAGTATTAGTTAACTGTTGGTTCCCAGTCTGGATTGGATTACCTGGATGGAAATTGGTGTCACCAAAAAGAAAGTGGAAATGCTTTCCGATGTTGGGTATACATACTCAATATGAATTGTTGAAATCTTCCTGAGACAAAAAAGAAGGTTGTTACAAGTATTATTTCTACATCCAAATCCTTACATACACTAAATTTATTATCTTATTTCTATGGACCTCAAAGGATCAGATTCTCTCTTGATTTCCTCTCAAGGGGTCAATCGATTACTTAATGAAAGTGGCAGCTCATGCTCCAACAACAGAAATCCTACAAGTACTATCTTGACATCATCACGTGGTTCCTCTCAGAAACTAGATAGAGATTTTAAATAAAAAAAGTGAGTGTGATCTATTCCACTCCATAGTATCCCCTTGTTCCCAAAATCTCTAGAGCTCCCACTATCCAACAGGTATTCCCTTTTCAAAATGAAAACATTGCACACTCACATTAAGATGCCCAAGTTGTCAAAGATGATGATGCCACAACAACCACTCCTGAAATCTTTGACACACTCATCATTTCCCTTATATTGGTCCCTAAAAAGAAAATGTTAGACCTTCTAATCTCTTCCTCTAATCTCTTCTTGACGCTCTTGGCACAATGGAAGCTCAAGTGTCAAGATTCATGAAAGGAAGAAGTCTAGATCAACTTCTGCCCCTAATTGATTACAATCCAAATCTCCAAATCAACTCCACACTTGCTTGTTATCATAAAATCTAGAAACTTAACTACATTCCCTTGCCAAAAGTCCTCCTTCTTCACTTCAGCCAACATCATATTTTTTTTCTCCTCATCTTCTAGCTCCCCTAAAAGCTTCGCACCAATCCACTCACAGAACCATGATTCACACAACTCATAAAAAATATCCATTGAATAGCCAAGATTGCGCTCCATCATTGAAACCAACTCACCAAGATCACTCCACAATAACCTACAAAATAACAAAACAAACCAAAAACAAAAAAACAAGGAAATAAATTTTTTGGCACCCTTGAAACACCACACCTCCAATAGTTCAACCATAGAACTAAATTAGGGTTTTCTACTTTCATCCACAGAAAACGTTTAACACTATTTTTAGGTCACAAGTGTCACCACTCTTTCCAAATAAATCTATGTCCTCATAGATCAAACATTAATTTATAGATAAATACAATTGCAAATTCCTTCTTGACTATTCCAAACATTGCCCCTGAGACCTTTGAAAATACACATTTTGCTGCCATGATCTTGTTCCTAAAATCCCTTGCCATCTTTGTAATCAACAAAGATGCAGGGTCCCTCATAGTTACTAAACAATGATTTCTTCTTTCTAGGTTTGCGCATCTTGACTTTGGTATTTTCTATAAAGCCTTCAAAGGTTTGAAGCCCCTTTCTGGCAGCACACACCTTCCTTTGTTTCTTTTGAGCATGCTCCACATTTTTAAATACAGATTTATGCACACTTGCAATCAGTTGCATCTTAAGATCATTTGATCTGCCATGACTTCAAGACTTTCCTATTCATCAAATACATCACATAAACCACTAAGATTGTTATCAATGGTGAGTCTAGGTGTACAACCAGTGAGCACCATGAAAGGAGAATATTTCATGTTGGCTTGGATGCCCCATTGATATCCAAAAAGTATTATTGGTAGGAGTGAATCCCAATCATGTATGTTGGTAGCAGCCATAACTATGAATCCATGTTTTTAATGGTCTTTATTAAACATTCCACCATACCATTGCATTGAGGCCAACCAAGGGCAGTAAACTAATGTGTGATGCGATAACTCTAACAGAATTTCAACAGATTACTTCATCCACTCATTGCAATTATTTGTTAAAATGTACTTAGGCACTCCATACCTACAAATAACCTCATCTTCGAAAAACTCAGCAACCGTGCAAGCATCATGTTCCTTGACAAGCTATGTTTCACAACATTTAGAATAATGGTTAATAGCAACAAGCACATACTTATTGCCATTAGTTGTTTCTGGTAATGGCCCAACAATGTCCATTGCAGCACAATAAAACAAATTGCATATAGGAATATTCTTCATCTCCTCAATGCTAGATCTCATGTTTCCAGATTACCTAGCTAACTAACACTTTTCACAAATCTCGATGAATTTCTTGATAGACTTAGTTTTATCATGCGAAAAGAACCTCTTCTTTACTTCAACAAGTGTCCACATTTCCCCAAAGTGTCCAATTTTTTCATGTATCTTCTCGATCAACATTCTTTGTTTTATAGGCCTAGGTACCACCAAGTTTTGGAAAAATAAAATATCTTCCAACCAATGGTACTTCATCAGCCATTTCTTAGCCTTTTCTATGTTGGCAGTGTGATAAAGTTCAATTTCTAAATGTCCACCTATGAGTAATACCATTAACACATTGTTTTCCCATATATGCATTTGCATGACTGATCATCTTCACTTTGTCCCATTGTTTCCACACTCTTGCCCTTATGTCTGTTTTTGGCTTCATCTACCATGGTTTGAGCTTCAAGCACCATTTTTCTATACTCTATATGATTCATTGGAAGTAGTCCTTCTTCTGAAAGTGAATATGTACTTTGTCCGCCACACTCACTCCCAACATGATGTTCTTCAACATCATTTACTTCTTGTTTAGTGTGTTGCAAAGTAAGCAAATTGATGCTAACCTCATTGGCAGCATTACTCCTCGCAAGTGATGATGTGATTCCTAGTCGCTCTTCCTACTCCATCACATCACTTCCAAAATTTTCATCCTCTTTTGAAAAGCCAACAAGATTCTAGCTTAATGCATCAACATTCAAGTGTATGCTTCCAACATGGTGAATGATCTTGAATTGAAAATCCTGCAACACTGCAATCCAACAACCTCTCCCACCATATGCATATGAAACAATGGCTAACCACTCCAAAGGTTTGTGATTTGTGTGTAACAGAAACGAAGTTTGGTGAAGATATTGCCTAAAATACATTATACCCCAAATGAAAGCATAACACTCTCCCTCCATAGGATGAAAACGACATTGGACTGGAGATAAGCCTTTACTAGCATAAGCAATGACTTGCTCTTGCATTCCAGCTTTATGTGACAAAATAACTCCAACACCCTTTATTGACCAGTCAACATCCAAGTGAATGGTTTGTTGAAATTAGGTCTAACCAAAACAGGTGCTTCCACAAGCCTCCTTCTTAATGTAATAAAAGTTATCTAGCATACGGGTGTTGAAAGAAACTTGCATTCTTTCTTTGTTAAGGCAAATAGTGGTTCAACAATCTTCGCATACTTAGCAATGAATCTCTTATAGTACCATGTCAATCCCATAAATGCCTTGACATTCATGGTTGTATTGGGTGTGGGAAAATTCTAAACTGATGTTATCTTCTTGGGACCAAGTTGAAATCTAGCACAATCCACAATGTGTCCCCCAAAAAAAACTTTTAGACCCAAAACAACATTTGCTAAGGTTCAATTTGAAATTAACCTTTTTGAGTTTCTGAAGAACTAGTTGGATGTGACATAAATGTTCATTCCAGGTTCCACTATGTATGTTGGCATCGTCAACAAACACTTTCACAAATTGGTTAGTCCATTCCTTGAATATGTCAACCATGGTTCGTGAAAATGCACTAGGGGTGTTTTTAAGTCCGAATGGCATAACATCCACTCATATAGACTTGACTTGGTAATCACTGTTATTTTCTTCACATCATCAGGAGCCATCGGAATTTGCCAAAACCTTGACTACAAATCAAGCATTGAAAACCATTTGGAATGCCCTACTAGATTCAAAACATCTTCAATCAGGGGCATGGGAAAAAAGTCCCACCTTGTTTGATAATTCAATGGGTGATAGTTTCCACAAAATCTTTAGCTACCATCTTTTTCATTGGCAAAGTTACTCTTCAAACGTACTTTAATGCATTCTTGTACATATTTTCCAAATTTGCCAAGGCTTGTATTTGTCAATTGACTTCAACTTCTTCCCAATAGGATAAGTCATCCAGGAGTCATACGGCAGGGAGGTAGTCCTTGGGTCTCTATAAAATGTTCTTCTACAGAACATTGCCCCAACTCCCCTTTGTGCCATGCAAACACCTCCTGAAATTCCTCCATAAGATCCCACAGTTGTTTTTGTTATTCTTCACTCCAAGACTCATCTAGTCTTATCATGTTCTTGATTCGGGTCCACCTATTATCTCCTTCAATCAGATCATCAAATACCTAAACCGGATACAAATGTACATTGGGTTCAATATTCTTTCCCAATATTAGTTGCATATGGGCATCTTCTTCTACAATTGCATATTTTATCCAATCAGCATAATCATCATCTTCATATAACAACCCCTCAAGAACGTTTTGATGTTGTTCTTGTAGTGTCAAATTCAAAATCTGCATAGGTGCTTCTTTTTCAATCATCAGATCCAACATGTGGTCCTTTAGTTCTTCAATCTAGTCTTCCAGGTGTAGCAAGGTCTGTTGTGGGCCATCCTTTGTCTTTCCTTCATATTTTGTTATATTCTCTTTAGAGCTCTTTAGAGGAAGACTCTTCATTGAAATCATCAAAATCTAATGAACCCAACAAATTAACCTAGTCATTAATCTAAAGTTGTCCCATCTTTTTGTTGAACAATTCTTCTTGGATATTGCATTTTCCTTCTTTAGATCTTTCAAGCACTTGCAAAATGTTCACTACATTCAATGGAAATACTTCCACTTCCATTCCAAGTCCATTGTGAACATGTATGATGCCCTTCTCCACATCGACGACTATTCCTATCTTGATGAGAAAACCCAGTCTAAGGAGCAAATGATAATTATTTTTGTCAACCACAAGGAAGATCATTTGACATATAATCCCCCCCACTTTTACTAGAAGCTTTGTAATCCTTCCTAATGCGTGCGTCATTATACCAAAAGTTGTCTTATAAGTTTCATGGCCATCCACCACATGCATTATGTTAAGTTCTCTAACAACATTGACTGCCATAACTGACATAGATGCCTTAGTATCCACCAAGCCTTCAATCATTGCTTGATTGATCCCTACAACCAGATGCAATGTTTTGCTACAATGCATTTTGTTGACACTAACCCTCCTAATTATAGGGGCTGAATGAATCGTAGCTACTTGACTTCTTTGTCCTTCTACATATTTTCTCCTTTTCGCTAGTTTAGTTAGTCCTTCCAAATATTTTAGTTATCCTAGAATTATAAGAATGGTTTCCATGGGAGTTAAAAGAAATCTTTCCTTTGATGAAATGAGAATGAATCTTAAAATCTTAGAATTTTAAACCCATGTTTGCTCCTCTCTGTTCATCTTCAACAATCATTTCTTCTTGTTCTTCTATTGGGTTGGCAATTATAAGGAATCTCCTTTTTGGGATTCTCACCCCAAAAAGTATGTGGTAGTCCCCTCAACAAACATGGTTCAATTTTGCTAGAGTGGCCTCTTCATCATCAACCAAAACTTCCAAGAAGTTCATGGTGGTAAGAAAACCTTTTGCAGATTTCTTCCAACATTTGTCCTTCATATGCCCTAATCCAAAACAGATTGAACATTTCAAACCACAATTATCAATCTTATGCCCACCTCTACATTTAGTGCATTTCAACTTTGTGTCTGTAAATTTAGGGCATGCTGAGGCTATGTGTTCTTTTGAGCGGCATAATTGGCAATGGTTGTTAGTGTTGGCAGAAAAGGTTATACTAGGTCTAACCTTGCCATCAATCCCTTTCCCAAAAAAATGAATGAGAATTTCATTCAAAACATGAAATTGTCGATCTGTGGTGGATTCTCTAGACGTGATTTCATCATGTTCTTCCTTCATGGGTTCATATGGGGTCTCCCTTAGTTCTCCCAATACATCTTCAATTTCAATAGCAACAACAACCACCTCCTCAGTGTCAATGTAGGTCCTGACTACACAAAGTTTTCTTATTTCTGGCTTTAGTTTTGCCAAAAATCTACGACATTATTCTGCATCCTATATTTGATTTCATTGAAAAAAATTATCCATCCTTTCATTGTACTTTTGAACCCTTTCCTTTGGTTATTATTTTATGGCATCTAGTTTAAGCCAAATGTCATCAGCATCAACATTGCCATATTTGTGCACTATCCATGTATGTAGTTCTATCCAATTAGTAGGTGCAAGATTCAATTTCTTGAACCATTCATTGGCCTTACCTCTTAGGTTCAATTTGGCAATTTAAAACAATTTATTAGCATTCAAATCCTAGACTTATATCGCCATTGTTAATCTTTCAACCCAATCATTTATGTCCTCATGATCTTGTCCCCATAACAACTTGTCCATGCCCTAAGGACTAGTCATTTTAACCCTCCATGTCTATAGATTTACCTATTGCCCGCATTTTGCTACATGAAATGTTCTACACCCATCCTTCTCCAGGTTGTTGTTAGTTCTACTATTATGACCTATACTACTTCCTGCCTCATTGATCTAGATGAGGCTTCTTTGCCATCCATTAGAATTTGTCCTGGTTTTCAACCAAATGGATGCCTGAACATAAAATCTTGACAATCATATGCTAATGGTTATGTTCCTAACCTCAACTAATTAGGATCAAAACCAATGATCCTAGTAGTAGCCAAATTGGTGACATCTTAGAATGAGAGTACCACAAGTTCTCTACGTAATTCTAACTCCTCAAAATAGTATTGCCCAACTGTACTTTGTGGTTCATAACATAATTATTAGTCATGATCATGAAAGGAAATTTGATTGTCTTCCTTATGGTACTAGATCTAAAATCATAACATTAGAGGGTAGAAGAATGAAAGTTTGTTCATTTGTAGAGTCCATTTGCCATTGTATCCCAAAGTTATCATCATCAAATGCTCTCCAACTTATTAATCGAGATCTTGCTCCAGAATTTTCCACCCTTAATATCCAATCTCCAATCCGAAATGAAAACTCCACTCTTGGAATGAAAAATCTGTTGAAATGATTTGGGGAAATAGGAGAAACAAGAATCCAAACACCACCTACTCACGACACTTGTTTTTGTCTTTTCAATTTGTGTGTTGACACCCTACACAAGGTAGGAGGTAAAATGATTTGTTTCTGAAATCTTGCACTTGAAACCCATCCTCTTGTTCCATCTTGCATTTTCACCCACACCTGTGCCCTAGTACAAAACCCATTACACATTAACTTCACAACAATGTCTCTAGCTTGTGTTTCATTAGGACTCATTCCTATAATGGCAATAACACCAAATCCTAATTGACGCAAAATTAACGCTCTTGTTTGTAATGCTTTTTTATTTCTAGGAAATCAAACCTAACACTAATTTGTTCTTCCTGAATTTCCTGAATCTCTACAACCAATTCCTCTTCATTGGAATCAAACATCCTATCTTTTGGGAAATTGCATCTTCCAAGTATCCTAGTAATCAAATATGTTCCAACCTTCTAAAATCAACCAACTTTGATACCAAAAGAAAGGGGAAATGATTTCTATGTGTGTAAACCCTTAATGTTGGGTATATAAGACATAATATGAATTGCTGAAATCTTCTTGAGACAGAAAGAAGGTTGTTACAAGTATTATTTCTACATCTAAATCCTTATAAACACCAATTACCTTATTTTTATGGTCCTCAAAGGATCAGATTTTCTCTTAATTTCCTCTCAAGGAGTTAATTAGTTGCTTAATGAAAGTGACAGCTCATGCTCCAACAACAAAAATCCCACAAGTATTATCCTAACATATCACTTGGTTCCTCTCAAAAACTAGACAAAGATTCAAAATAGAAAAGTTAAGTGTGATCTATTCCACTTCATAGTATCCCCTTGTTCCCAAAATCCCCAAAGTTCCCACTATCCAACATGTATTCCCTTCTCAGAATGAAGACATTGCACACCCACAATAAGATCCCCAAGCTGTTAAAGATGATGATGCCACAACAACCATTCCTAAAATCCTTAACACACTCATCATTTCCCTTATATTGGTCCTTAAATATAAAATGCTAGACCTTCTAATCTTTTCCTGACGCTCTTGGCACAATGGAAGCTCAAATGTCAGAATTCACAAAAAGAAGAAGTCTAGATCAACTTTTGCCCGTAATTGATTACTATCCAAATTTCCAAATCAATTGCACACTTGTTAATTATCATAAAATTTAAAAACTTAGCCTCATTCCCTCGCCAAAAGTCCTCCTTCACTTCAACCAGCATAATATATATATATATATATATATAAATTTTAAATTGTAATTTAATTTAATTTTCCCTCATCCCCTTGCTCCCTTGAAAGCTCTGCACCAGTCCACTCACAAAGCCGTGATTCACACAACTCATAAAGAGTATCCATTGAGTAGCCATGATTACACTCCATCATTGAAACCAGCTCACCAAGACCTTCAAACAAAACAAACCAAAAACAAAAAAACAAGGAAATAAAATTTTCAGCACCCTTGAAACACCACGCCTCCAATAGCTCAACCATAGAGCTAAATTAGTGTTTTTTGCTTTCATCCACAAAAAATGTTTGACATTGTTTTTAGGTCACATTAGGCTTGAATTTTAGAACTGGAACTAGAACTAGAATTGCAAATTTTTTTAAAAATGAATTAGACTTAGAATTGGGGATTATTGATTCCGTTTAAATGGGGAATTGGAATTGAAACCAATTTTCATTTAATTTTCAAAACTGGAACCATAGGTTCTTCCTAAACATAAAAAATTGCCTAACCACTTGGGTTGAACTTTGGACTGATGTTGGCTTTGGTTCTTCCTTTTGTTTTCTCATAACTAGTTGGGTAAGGTCTTTATGAAATTATTTTTTCCTTTCTTTGCCTATTGGTTATTAAATAGGTAACTAGATTTTGCAATTTCTTGATATTTTCATGTTGTCAATTTGCTTGTTTACCTTATACCTCGGTTACCAATTTCTCGAATTATTTATTATAATTATTGCCTATTATGTATGTATAAATAGGAATCTATTTTGAAATACCCAATTTGATTGATACTTGGGCTGAGAACCATTTAATATAATAATGTCAAGGTAGGCTTTTATAAGTAAAACTTATTCGTGCCCTCAAAAATAAAATTGGATTCCTTGCACACTTTTCAAATTTGTCAATTCGAGCTAAAGGGAAAGTGGACCTAAAATCAGAGAAGTGTCACCAAATGAAAAATGAATGAAAAATGACATTCCAAATGTTTTAATGTTAAAGGATTCAAAAACCTTTTGGGACAAAACATTGAAGGGTACAAATCAATTTTTGGTTTTCATCAAAGCAATATCTAACTCATAAAAGTCTTGAGAGGTCTCGATAAAAGATATGTACTAGATGTGTAGGATCTTTGTTTGGTTTTTAAACAAATTTTAATTGTACAACTCAATTGTGAATAACTTAACCTTGGACCCTTGTTAATAATTGACCCTTTTTTCAATACAAAGCCAATATTAATTTAACCAATGTTGAGTGGTTATCAAAAACAAGATTGAATATTTGATAGGGCAATTTTTAAGCTTCATAATTACAAGTTTCAAAAAATCAAATTTCAATTTAAAAAAATCAAATATTTGTCTTAATATCGATTAATCTTTTAACCTATCTTGCCTAGCCTACTTAGTCTACATAATTTATTTATATTAGCCTAACCTACATATTAGTCACAAACATAGGGTAAATTAAGTAGGTTGGGTTACTTTATATCTACACCTAGTAAGGTAGGCTTGGGCTAGCCTAGAAATGTTAGTTCACAACACAATGTGTATCTTAAACTTTAAATGTAATGAATTCCAATTTACAAGTTATAGTTTCAAGTCTAAATTGTTGTAGAATGACAAAATATAATTTATATTTAGAAAACATATTAAAGTATAAACATTAATATCACAAAGTTGTTCAAGTTGTTAGGTTTTAGAATATATTGAAAAAATAGATATTATTATTATGCAAGAAATGTATCATAATCTACCTACTTGCTAATAAATATTTGTATACTTTGATCGCAAGCGCAATAGTAAAGAGGTTAGATGTCATCTAGTTGTTTAAGTATAGTTGTAAATACGATTGCAAAAACAACTTGGTTGTCAAACCATTAATGGATGCTACAAATAACAGATGACATATGTTCAATTTTTATCAAAAATTTCATTTAAATTGTGATAGTTACAAATTATAATCACATGCATGATTAAAACTTGGATCTATCATAATGTAATCACATATGTGATTAGTACACTTGCAATTATGATAACACATAACTATTATATATGTAATCATAAAATGAGTTGATTTGAGCATTAATTGCACACGTAGGATTAGAATGGATAAAATTTCTTTTAGTGGAAGCTAGATGTACCATCTTGACCAATGATAAGGCTAGATAAGCCATCCAACATTTTTAAAAATTATCCAAGTGTTAAGGCTTTTAACATTATCAACCTTAACTTAAGGGCAATTTTAGTTTTACTCCAACTTAAATCTTAACAAGAGACGATCATTTGAAACAAATTGATCAACAAAACATTGTTTGCTAATTATTTAATGTCAACAAAAATGTCCACAATTTTGAGGTCTTGAAATATTTTATTACAATTTGCACACAAAATGTCAAGCAAACACAACAAATTAGTGTGAGAGGTCATGAGCAAGCACTAAATATGTGCAATGAATTAAATGTACCTTTATCTTTGTCTTTGAAAATTTATTTCTTCAACTTCTTTGATCGGACTAATCTTTTTATCAAACTATATTTATGTTGAAAATTAAAATTTGTTATAATTAGACATTCAATCCACTACTCTAAAGTTGAATATTTAATAGTGAGGATGGAGGTTCAAATCTTGTGAACATAGCAATTGTTCTTTGAAAAGTAGCCACATTTCCTTGTTAACCCCCGAATGCCCATTCGAGCTCTTTTGGGTTGATGATTTTTTCATATATGAACATGTGAGCCTTTTAAAAAGTAGTTTTTAGGAACACTTTTTAAAAGTTTTTTAGAAAGTCTTTAAAAAAAAGTGACTTTCTAGTTGTTTTTAAGGTGATAGATGAGGAAGGTAGGCATCTTGACTGCCCCAATGGACTAGCCAAAAGTTTGATTTTTATTTATTTAATTTTTTAAAAAACTCTTGAAATATAGAAGTATGTCAAGAAAACTAAGAAGGAGGCATATTCATGGCAACTTGCAAGTAGGATGATGATGAATTGATGTAGAAATATTTGTCTAGTTACAAGAGGACATGTATAAATTCACACCATATTTTAACCATTAAGAATTAAAGGATGGTGATGTCCTTTACAACATTGTGCCATAAATATGTTATGTGAGTGTTGCAATAAAAGTATGAAGGAATGTGAAGTTGGGTTAGCAAAATCAAGAAGGCTTGATTTTCAACTCTATGAAAATTAACCATGGGATTTCAAATAAAATCCCATGTGTTAATGAAGGCAAAGACATTTTAAAAAAATGAAGGAACATGTTGTGACCCTAATTTGGGTGTGGAACCAACTCTTCATAGGGACAACAAAATGTCCTCCCTAAGATGAAGTAAGTTGGATGTTTTCAAATGAATTCAAATCCAACAAAAAAAACTTGTTACGACCCTCACTTTAGGTTATGATTAAGGTTAAGGCATGAGAAGGAAACAAGCCAAGACAATATTTTGAGATTAAGAATAAAAAAACATGAGGCTCAACATTGCTGAATGAATTCTCATTTTGGGAGTTGAAGTTTTAAGATGTTTCAAATATTTAGAACAAAGTTTGGGAACCAAAGCTCATCCAAATTGATCCTATTTTAAACCGTTAGAAAAGTCTTGAACAATAAACTAGCTTGATTTTAAAAATATATTTATATTTTGAGGTTTTGGAGAACTGGCATGAATATCAAGTCTTTGATTTTCTTTACAAAGTTGGTTTTCAAAGTTCTAGTTCTCATAAATTTAGGAATTGTTGGTTGTTTAAGATGGTTTTCACAAATCAGATATCAAAATTAATTTGATATTTCATCTATTCATCCAAATCAAAAAAACTCTTGAAAAATGAGAAAACCTTTGTTTTAACAAATATTGTAATTAGGAACCTTATTAGATTCAACTTATAAAAACAATTTATTGTCATTCATTTTTCTAGTACATTAGCCTTTTTCAATTCATTTCACTCAATGAAACAAAGTTTGCATAAATCTATGCTATTCTTTATTGATTGTACCTTTTTGGCTTTATATGGGTATTTCTTATTTTTTCTAGGGTTGTTCAAGATGTGCGATTCATTCATATTTATACAATAGGTTTAGTAGGGACAAGGACCAAAATGTGTACTGATGCCATTAAGGTATACCCATGTGTGACCCAACATTACATTGCATGGTAGCAAAAGATTTAAAGGCTTTGAAAGTTGTGTTGAATTCATAGCAACAAACCTCATGTAGACTAGCTTCAACATTTGTTGAATGCTAGACCTTAACTACATAGACCCTTTAGCTTGAGAACCAAACCCAGGCAAGGCCTTTAACCCCCACCCATGTATCAACTTTTTGAAAAATAAAAATGGCACTTCGTTTTCAAGGGCTAGTTCTCACTAGGATGAGAACCAACGGTTGAGTTATTGATCTCCGTATCACATAATGTGATACTGGAAGGTTCGCAATGAGAGACCGAGATTGAAAACCAACTAATACCCAGCCCTATTTGTGATATCCACCCAACACTAGTTTACACCTATTGTGCAAGAGTTATTGAATATTGAACAATTTTTTCAAAGAAAATTGAACAAAATCAAAGCTAAATATTTTCAGAAAATTGGGTCCAGCTCTTGACATGATCCTAAACCCCTCAATGAGTGAGATTTCTTTGGAGGTGATTTTGTGATTTTTACACCTAAGATGGGGGAGATATTGAATTTTGAATCACTTTCATCACTAGAAATTAATTTTAAATTTTAAATAGTTTTTTCACATCCAGCTCTATTATCAAAGTCCTGTTCACACTTGGACCAGCTGCCCAGGTCACACTAGTAGCACTAAAATGGTGAAGTTGGCAAGAAGGTGGTGAGACTGTGTCAGATCACAGGAGCTGTGAACCCTAGAGTACAGGAAGAAAAACACATCAAGAGACAGCTACAGGAGAGATGGGAAGGGCTTGCTTCTTCTTGCTAATCAATGGTAATCCAATCAATTCTGTGTCAGTTTTGACAGCTTTGGAATCCTCTGTGAGTGTTGAGGATTGAGCAATCTCAGCTGATTCCTCTGCAGCCAGAAAGTCCTGCACGCACTGGCAGTGACTATTAAGAGAACCTTAAGATGAAAAAAGATTCATAAATCTAGCAGATGCTAAAAGTCTATCATCTAATGATCCACTCACAATTTGAAAGCAGACTGCTTTGATAAGACCAGACAATTTTGGGGTACTTACAGGCCTACTCAAATGCATTGATAAATTGTATAATTTATTGTCCATCCAAGAAAATTGCCCAAGTGGAAAGCTCTAAGATGCTCGCCATACACTTCACTCGAATTTTGTTAAGCTTTACCATGTTACATCAGGGAACTGATTTGCAATATCAGGCTCATCAAAAATGAAATCTAACTTGTCCCCTTTGGTGTTTAGATCATCTAACTCATTTTTCCTAGATTCTCAGCCTTACAAACTGGCTATTAGAATGCTTCAAAACACACAACCTGCTACATGTAAGAGAAATGTCTTTATATCATTGACATAGCTCACTCAGAACCTTTGGTGGGCTGCAAAATGCAGAATGTTGAAGTGCTGCACCAAGCTTATGTTGTCTTGGTAGCTCCCCCTTAACACTATTTTCTTTGAAAACTGTACATGGTACATAATGTTGCCTGGTAAGCAATCCACTGGGAAACAGACCTCGTTTCCTTGAGGCTGTTTCACTAGGCCTCAAAGGATATGCAGGTGTCTGGAAACCATGCATAACCACCTGTGTAGGAAGCAAGTCAACCTCAGGGTTGGAAACAGGATCCCTGCTGGTGTCAGAAAACATTTGCTGACGGCAATTGACCATGGGTGTTTCATTTACAACATTACATTTGGTTGGCTGACACTTTACTGGTGCTGTATTGCTGACCTTTGGCACATTCTTCAGGGCATGGTTCTTAAGTCTGACTTGCTTCAGTTTGAGATGTCTGATTGGGCCTCCATAATGCTTCCGCTTGATTGCCTGCTTCTTCTGCTCACTAGCTTGTGTGAGATGGATGGCCAGAAGACCCTTGTCAACTACAGGAACTTTTACATGTTGATCCTTTGCTGAATTGCCTGCATTAACACAATCTACCCAAAATTTCACAATGAATCACAAACTCCTACACCGGATTTAGAAACAAGAACCACATTGTTCCAGAAGGGAAGACTTAGGAAGATTATAGTTCTAAGACATAGAGTCAGGCAGATCCCAGGGAGCACATTGATTGATCACTTTACCTCCATAAACTCTCTAGGAGTTGCATATTTAGAGCTGAAGCTTATGAGCAAGATTCTTCAAAGATGGTTCCAAGCATTGCATATTGTTCACAGAAAACACACATTGATGCTCACCTTTTGGTGATGTACTCTGGTCTTGGGTTTCAGTTCTCATTGAGGGCCCTTGCAAAGAATCCAACTTCTCTGGCCTCTTCTCAGAATGTTTCACTCTCCTGTCAAGCTTAGAGTCCTCATCCTCCATTTTCATTCTCTGCATGTGAAAAGCTAAACACAAATTACCATCATTGGATCTGATCAGGATTGGACAAGCTCCTCAGGACTTGAGACACAGAATCAGGTTTAGAGTGTTCAGCATAGTGCGATGCAGTGATGATTGCAGAGAAAAGCTGATTACCACTTTTGCATTCCATGCTGTTGGATTGGGGGTACTATACCCATTGAACTCCATGGCATGAAAGATTGCACTCACAGTGTGTGGCAGGTAGTCCTTGTACCTTAAGTCACAGCAAGGAATGCACCCACATTGAGCCACAAGTGCATTCAAATCTGGCTCTCTCTTCAGCAAACAAAAAAGGCAAACAAGACTAAAACATGTCAAAAACAGCAGGCAGAGAAGAAGACCAGGGTACTTACAGCAGGGAAGATTGAAAAGGACTTACCTGCTATGTATGACCCGCACACTGTATTCTTGGAGGCTCTCACCCCCACACACGACACCATCAATGTCAAACTGGATGCTATCCAGAAGTTCACAGATGTCCTCCACATGCAAGTTCTTCTCATCACTGTCACATTCAATCAGCTCCATCCGCAACATGATCTGAAGCTCAAACCTACAAAAGCTGGTCAAGGAAAACCCTCTTGGGACATGAAACACCAACTGACAATTTGGCTATTGCCATCAAGGAATTCCACCAATAATTCATCAACTACAAGAAAAAATCTGCAGACCTAAAATGCTGACCATGTGTGTGTGAGAGAAGAGAGAGAGGCAACGAGAATGAATGCCAACGAGTGCCTGGCGCCTGCTGGACAAACCCTTCGAGAAGAGATTGTGAGGTCGGGAATTAGGGCAAAGGTGAAAAAAGGATACGACCGCACTTTCTCCTGAACGGTGCGCACAGGGTTGCAGCCTTGGAATGCAGTGGAGTTTGTCGTCGCCAGAACCGAAGAAGAAGGGGAACGGCAATCTTTGAACTGACGTGCTAACCTTTTCGGCTTCACCAGTAGCATTGTAGCCAGCTGCTTGGCCAATTTCTCCTCCGCGGAACTCTCGTCCTCAAAAGTCTGGGCATTCTGAATCTCAGAGCAAAGCGCGGCTCCCTCAAGGCCTTCAGATTTTACAGCAACCGTGGCCAGACGTTGCTCCCGGTTTCCTGTAGGTTGCTCCACTTCCTTCTGCTTCTGTTCACTACACTGGATCTCTCTCTTTGCCAGAATCCTAAGAGCAGACCGAGACTCAGTCACCAACCTCTTTGCGAAGCAGTGAACATCTACTT
>Ga0209208_10006574_pt1 | contig 16011 bp, 12 predicted proteins | sample S1TSphfallax_3_FD_187694 | JGI IMG/M metagenome (GOLD analysis project Ga0209208, IMG submission 187694) | Host-associated microbial communities from peat moss isolated from Minnesota, USA - S1T2_Fd - Sphagnum fallax MG (SPAdes) (version 2) | ecosystem: Host-associated > Plants > Peat moss >...
CTCTGAACATTCGGGAGTCCCGGAGGACTCCAAATCCCCAACTTTTCCAAGTGTTGGGCTTCACCCCCACACTTGGCCAAGTTAGGGTTGCGACAAAGACCCAAGATGAAGCGTCAACCTGACGTGGTGTTCATTTCTCCTGTTGAGGAGGTAGAAGTAGAAGAGCCGGTAGCTACCGAACCCCCAACTAAAAAAAGTAGATGTGGAGGTAGCTATTCAAGGTGGGGCAACTTCGATCTGTGGCCTCTCATTGCCCAGGCTGTTGCGTTGCATCCACGATCCTTCACAAACGCTCTCAACCACTTGCAACACATGAGGAAGCCTAGCAGAATTGGAAGCCCATTTGACACGCTAACGATCAGCACCATGAAGGGTTGGTATGCAAAGGATCAGGGGATGGGGCATTGGCTTCTCAAAGATGATATACGGGAGAAGATCGGCCTAATGGAAGCAAAGAAAGTCGCGCAGGTGCGCCACAACACGGAGAAGCCTAGAGGCATTCTCAGGGATCACCCCGAGACAGCCAACCAGATTGTTGATTGTCTCAAAGGCATGCGCCTGGCTGGCCAACAAATTGACAGCTCAATCATCAGAACCACGATCCAGGGTGTGATCGTTGTGGGGGTTCTTGAGCTGTTTGATAGGGTGGTTGGCAAGGACAAGGACGGTCAACCTGTTAAGTTTAGCGTCTCCAAAACGTTCGCCAAAGCTTTTGCTCAGAGGCACCTTGGCTGGGCTTGACGACGGATGACGGGGGCAACTAGGAAGCTTCCTGAGGACTGGGTTGTTCAGGGGGAGGAGATGGCATTCCAGGTTGTGGCGCTCTGTTCGATGCATTCAGTCCTAGACTGCCTTGTGGTCAACTCTGACCAGACGAGAGTGCACCTAAAGCCTTTTTCAAAACAGACGTATGAAATCAAGGGGGCAAAGCAGGTGCTCAGTTTGGGGAAGGAGGATAAGTGTTAGTTCATGGTGCTTGGGAGCGCTGCAACAGATGGGGTCTTGCTTCCTCTTCAAGTTGTGTTCCAGGGAAAGACGGGGCAGGTCTTACCAAAGAATGCAGCTATAATGATAGCCGCTTCAGAGGGGTGGCACTTCACCCACAGTGCCAATCATTGGTCTACCCAGGAGACCATGAGAAGCTTCGTTCAAAAGGTGTTGCACCCATACTTCGAGGGGAAGTGCTTTGATCTTGGGTTGAATCCTTTGACGCAGCGAATGATCTGGCTGATCGACTGTTGGTCAGTGCACATCTCAGCCGAGTTTAAAGGGTTCATGAAGGAGAATTTCCCCCACATTCTCCTCCTCTTTGTGCCAGCCAACTGTACCTCTAAGCTGCAAGTGATGGACGTAGTTTTCTAGCGGCCATTTAAGCATGCAATCCACTAGCTGTATAGTCAGTTCCAGGCAACAGAGATAGCCAAGCAGATCAAAGTAAGGGTTGATCTAAGCAAAGTCAAACTTCAAACAACAGCAGCTCAGCTCAGGGGTGAGGTCATGTGCTTCCTTAGGGGCGCTTGGCTGTAAGTGCGGGCGCAAGATGCTCTGATCAGGAAGGGGTTTGCCATGTGCAAACTGGGACACATCCAGGATGCTACATTCCAACGGGAAGCAATGTTGGAGTGCTTCAAGCGAAAGCTCCTCAAGGACATGGAGGCCCCAGATCATGTATCCTGGGACAAGGATGTGGTGGCGGGGCCTGATGGCGACAGGGATCCAGCCGACTTGGCTCTGTTTGGTAAGATTATTTCCTTGCAGCTATAGAGAGTTTCAAGCCTTGGGCATTTGTTCTGAACAATTGTGTGCATTGCAAAGTTACTATCCTAGCTCAGTTTGAACAGTAGCTTGTCAACTTGCGTCAAGCGGAGCTGAAGTGATATGATTTCAGCACCAATGAATTTGTTTGTCTAGCTCAGTTGCAATTTCAGCTTATTTCTGAAAGTGGCAATCTATCTATCCAAGCCTAGGCTTGCTAGTTTGTAGTCAGACAATGGAGGTGACAAGATGTTGGGGAGAAATTGGTTACATATTAGGTTATTTGGTGGTTATGTGGTTATCTTCTGAACATTATAAGTTAATCAACCTGCTTATAGGTTTGCCGTTTGAAGAAGTGATGCAAGGCTACATGGAAACTGACCCCAGCTTGGAGGAGATGGAGCTGGATGATGAGGCTGATTTGGCCGACTAGGAGGCCGACGAGTTTGTGTGAAGAATTTGTTGAATTTCAGGTGGGCAAGATTAAAAAAGCAGTGTTTTTGTTCTGCATTCTATGAGCTTTTCATCATCTTTGCTCTGAATCATTCCAACTATCGATCAATGTGGTGGTTGATCGTGAGTGGTTCTGATTGTTTAACAACTCTCCTGACCCGTTTCTCTTCCCAAAATTGCTTCGAGCTGTCGAATCTAGGTATGTCAGTGGGTTCGATTTGGAAAGTCAACATGCTTGTTTCTTAGATTTTGTAATTCACTGATTGCTTGTCATCGATCAAAAACTTTTGGGCAAAGTTCGAACGGTTGATCCGTCTCCACTTGCTTGAAAACAGCTGAGATGATTCAAGCTCATTTCCTACCTGATCTTGCAGTGTTCGATTGTTTTGTAGGCCCTCAGATTATGATGTAACGAGCAAACCAGATTAGACTTGGATCGATAGTGTAACGGATGAGTCCGAGTCGTAGGCAGCAGAAGGTAGAGGAAAGAACAGGAAACTTGAAAGAAGAATACTAGAAAGGAAAAACAATAAAAAAAAACAACCAAAATTAAAAAGTAAATCACACAGATTGCTTGCTGTTGGTGCAGTTGGTCAGACTTGGCCAACCCTGGTTCAATTCCAGGAGCAATCAAAGTTTTCTTTGTATTTTGTTTGTTTCTGATTCATTTGTCGCTTACCTATTTAATTTACCATCATTTTTCGTTTTTTTTCACGCCCCAAGGGGTTGCTCGCACCCTGAAATTAATATATATATAATTATAATATATATTTGAACGTTTTGCCTTTTCGCATTTACACCGTAGAATTAATTAATTTTGTTTGTTTCACATTTCGCACTTCCCCCCTCAGAATTTTTTTTTTCACAGTACCCCTAAAATAATTAATATTGGTGTGAAACGAGCGCGGCGATACGGTAGTATGCCACACCATTCCCCTATTATGAACTTCTCATGACCTACACCAAAACCTTTCAAAACAAAATCTCCACTCCTTTCACAATTCTATTATATAAAACTTCACATTCATACAACCATTTTTTTTATCAAAATTAAGGTGTTTCCAAACGTCACAAACATCCATTTATATACTAACCCAAAAAAAATTAAACAAGAAAATTTCTTAAAGTTTATACATCACATGGCCCTCATGTGATTTCACATGCATAATAAAATGCAAAGACTTTTCACATAACTTTCATATAAATTAATATGTAAAAGTCAAACAATATGATCAAATTAAATTATAAAATCTTATTAACAAATAAATCATCAAACTTACATGTTAAATAATTACATAAATAATACTTAAACTTCATTAAGTTATGGCAACATGACAAATGATAATCCTCAATTAATGAACAATGATAATATGCTAGTAATAGGTCAAAAGGTAAATTTAATATACCTTATTTTCTATCTAATTATGGATGTCTATTTATGAATTTTCTTCTCCTCAACATTAAAAAAATCAACATTCACATTGAATATTAAAAAATATGAGTCATATTTTAACAATGTTTATAAAGTTCTTGGGAAAGGTCAAAACACGCAATTGTAAACTTCTAAGCTTCCTACACAGTTTAGGGTAACCCCATGATTTCCCTTAGAAAAACCTTCTTTTCGAGATATACCTATACCTGAGTGGCAGGTGTGAGTGGCGGAATAACCCAGGACCCAATCTTCACATGCAAGAAGAATCTAAGCACAGACAAGGCATCTCAAGAAGCCAAACTGACATTCATAAAATTAATAATTTACTGAAACCCAAGGAGAGAAATTTTCAACTAAAATGAAGACGACCAAATTTGCTCAAATGTGCATATCACCGGTACTCACGCCACACATCGACCAGCGGCATTTGGCACCAGTACTTCACCTTTACTTCAGTGCACATGCTTATCCATGTGGTCATGTGAATATCTCCCAATGTTTGTTGTTGGGCCGAGTTTTTCTGCAACCAATAGGCAAACTGCCATCACTTTCTCCCTCATTCCAATTGCCCATCATAATCAGTTCCAACCCCTCATCAATTCTCTCAATTCTAGGGCATGATGACGAGCAGCCCTCTTGGAATTGATTCCACCCTATTGAGCATTTCACCTTGCAACTTCCAAGCCCATAAATCCCAACACCCATACTACTCAATCAAGTCTTCAGGTCAAATGTGCTAGACTTGTTCTTTCCTCACAAACTTTACCACTACTTGACAGATTATATTTCTAGAAACAGAGACTATTCATGGATGCGATCAAATTCAAAATGATCAAATTGACTCAGCAGTGATGACTCAGTGGTATATATCTCTGTCTGGGACCATGGCACCTCAAAAAAAAGTTTCTGGGTTCAAACCACAAATTTTTTTCCCTTGTGAGTTATCACCAGATTTCTAATTTTTTAATAACCCTGACTATTACAAAGGGAAAAGAGCGGGTTTTCCATTTTAAATCGCCTGAAAGGGGGCAGAAACTTGTTTTTTGTTGGGGGAGGGTACCTTCTCAACCCATTGATTCTCTCATATCCTTGTCCAGGAAGACTGATCCACTGGGGCACAAATTCCATTCCAAGTGTTTGACTCATCCAGTACCCTAAGGTTCAATGTGTTCAGATAGAGCTCCTGCAATCAGCCATTGAAAAAAGTGACAGCAAAGTTTATGTACATGCCTCTCAGGGTCTTGAACTCTCACCACCCTCATTATCTTTCAGCAAGTTAGGCACTTGCAGACATCACCTTCTAATGCATGAACTTTGAAAGACAGATCTCTTGTTACAGTGCTTATTACAGTATTGTGAGCTTCATTGTGAATAAAATTATGTTGTAAACTCTTTCCAAAGGAGTTCATTTGGTTTTAACAGTTGCAATTCACAAATACATGTGAGTTGGATTTGGGACTGTTGAACAATGCTTGCTCAGTCCCTGTATATGGAGACAACTCAAATTCTTTAAACACTCTTGTGTCTTCATTTCCTCCTGTAGTAACACTGTCAATCCTTTCCGGCAATCTTGGTGACCAATGTTGAGGGGGATTTCTTTATGCAGGTGTATGTATCGACAATGAATCATAACTTTCCTGGGGAATGGGAAACACAGATGCCCAAATCAAGCCTGCATCTCTCTACACAATTGCAACTTCTGCTTTTGACAGGTTGTCACTGTTCCCCACAAGTTCTTGCACTAGGATGAGCATTTGTACTGGAACCTGACATGGAAAGGGTTTCCAGCAATGCTTTTTACCAGTGATACTCTTGAAAACTAGAGTATAGTTGTAGAGTTGTTGCTGGCAGGTCTTTGAAGCAATCTTGAGCATGAGTTCTTAATCCCATGGTTTCTCTGGGCCTATTGTCCTGTTACTTCATGTCTTCCTAGACCAAGTTAGCAGACTCTGGGATTTTCAAGAGAAAGAAAGTAAAGAGTATACTCCTCAAGGCCTTTAGCACCCAAGTGCTAGATGCCTGGTTTCAAACGCTGAAGAATTTCTTTCATAATAATCCTTTGTAACCAAAGACAAACAGGGGATGGGGGCAGTGTGGTTTCAAAGCTTGCGTGTGAGTTGAAAGACTCAGAAACTCTCCTATACCAGATGCCTTACTGACTGCCACATTTTGTTGCACCCATGCATACCCTCTGAATGCACTGACCTTCAGCACCCGAGAAATGCTTCTCCATTTGCGACAAACTATTCAATGGAGAGATAGAATAACCAGACAGCAACCCAACATTGTACCCCTTACTCTTTCACAGGTGCGCAAACTGTGCTCCAGGGTTTTGGTCTTCAAATTGGGAAAATGAATAACAAAGACACCTTCACCTTCACACAGACTGTCATGCACTCATCCCTGCCTAGAACATTTTGCCATGAAATTGAGAACCCAAAGACAGACAAAATGGCATTCAGAGGTGATACTTAGCTGAGGATTCAATTAAACTTGCAACATTCATTTGCCATGTTCTGCTTGCCATGTTCAGAAATGTAAGGATTCTAGACACAACTAATAAACAGCATGTCAAACTGGCACAAACACATGTAATCTGAGTTATCCAAAATCCAGGAGACAAAGTTATCATAGGATTCTCATTTCATCAATAGGATTTCACAATTTCGTATAAGTTGATCCTAGCAGTAACATAAATCACAACATATTTAACAAGTGTGGCAACCTGAATGCACGACCAGAAATAAACTGTGTCATTGGACAAGTCCCAACCAGTGTTGGCCACTTCATTATACTATACAAAACAAATACTTGAGCAACTGATGAAAATGGAATTGCTACTGAATTTTAATTTCAATGTATAAGCTAGGCTCACAATATTTCTCCAATTTCTGTATCACACAACAGTGGAGGTATAATGTCAATCCCAGAACTGTCCATACAATTAGAAAGTGATATTGAGTATAGCCATGGAACACTATCAACATAAATGAATCTACTGAAACAATAGTGATTAGAAAGCAATATCGATATAGGCTGAATAAATTGTTCTAACAATCCTATTAAACCATTTAACCGAAAAACATGTAGTTTCAGGGGTGAGGTGTGACTAAAGAAGGAACCTTACTTGTTCCATTGATTAAAAGAGTCCTTCCACTTCATTTTATTGGACAGACTACAAACAACTGCCTATTCACCTAGATTTTCTAAAGGCTCACCATTTTGGACTGATTGCAATGTGGGTTCTTGATTTGATCTCAATGAAGGTAGTAATGCTATGTGAACCGGTGTTGAAAGCTTCCATAAGATTTTTGCAAGAATGAGCATGCAAACTGTTCCACCTAAACAAACAGTGATGATCATACTAGTGTCATATTTTAGGAGAGGAGGTAGCACTGCAATGCCAGCGCTGGCAAAAGCACCGAGCACACAGACAACCGAGATCACTAACAGAATGGAAGCTAGTATGAGGGCTCTCCTCACTGATATGACAACCCTTCCAATGAAGGCATCTTTGAGGTTTGGCATGGCTGCATCTGCACCTGCCAAGACAGTTGCAATGGCAAAAAAGAAAGAGAGACTGTTGAACACCCAAAATGCCTTGACACTTGGGCGATGCTTGACTGCAGCATAAGATTCATAAGTGCTAGGTGGGGCAGGAAAAGGTTGTGAGAACTCATAGTATGTGGTGTAGCCTAGAGGGGGTTGCAACCAACCTGCAAAAGTAACACTTGCAATTAATGCTGCACCAACAAGAAGAGCATTTGCTGCATCCACACACACTTGCCTGTCCCTGTATAATCTGTCCACAAAATCTTTCACCTCAGGTCGCTCCAGTAGCACCTTCTCAATTGCTTTCATGCTGGGATCGTTGTTGGCTTCTGCAACTATTTGCAATGGAGTTTTTTCATCTGAGTTTTCTTCATTGGCCCTTAAGCGATTATGTTTATCTTCACACAAAGCCTTCACCACATCCAAGTTGCCTGCTTTTATGGCATACAACAATGCCGTCATCTTCTTGTTGTCTTCAGTGTTGACATCCAGGTCTGGATGCTTCAAGAGTTCTCTTACCACTTGTCCATGCCCTCTGAGAGCAGCAAAATGAAGAGAGGTGGCCTCCAGGCCCTCATGAGCAGCCCATTCACTTCTCTCATTTACATCGACCTCTGGCTGCCACTTCAAAATGTATCCGATGATTTTCAAGTGATTATTCTGTGCAGCTGAAGTCAATAGCCTGCTCTGATTGCAGGAGAACTTTGTGGTAGTGTCAGTGGAAGTCTCCATTCTCGAACCCAATGTATTCAATAGATGAATTGCTATTTCGTCCTTTGTGGCCAAATGAAGTAAGTTTTCAAATTTACCAATCTGGATGTTGTAGTCGAACCCAGTCCTCTGCTCTCCCTTGTCTAGCAACAGCTTCACCACCTCCAAGTGACCTTTCTGAATGGAATAGTCAATTGGTGAAAATCCTTTTGTGTCCAAGGCAAAAACATTGATCTGTTCCCACTTCAGAAGTAGACACACAATGTCCGTCTGCCCTTCCATGGCAGCCAAATGTAGTGGTGTGAGGTTGCCACTAGATAAATCCTTAGGTGTTTTTGAAAGCAAATTTGGCCTACACATATCAAAATGATGCTGCTCAAATGGCTTGGGCCTGCCAGTAGCACTGACATTGACTTCAATGCCTCCATCTGGGATGTCTGGGCTCACATTGGCACCAATGTTTGGCTGAAGCATGCGTAGGAAGTACGCTTCTTCAAGGGCTTCCACCATGCGATTGATTTTCTGTACGATCATCGGCTGGTCTAGGTGGGATGCATTTATTGCACCAACATTGGCATCAATCTTCTGCAGTTGAAGAAGTACTTCTACCACACCTGTGTGTCCATTTTGAATAGCCAAATGGAGTGGTGTAAAACCATGAAGGTCAACACTATTGACATCCATATGTGAAGAAGAGCACTTGCCTAACAACCGCCTCAAAATATCAACACATCCTTCTTCTGCTATGTAATGCAGCACAGATCGATCCAGAATGTCTGTGGTATTCACAAACTTTATCAACGCATCATCGCCTAATCTCCGCTGTAACTCTTCCTACAAGCAATCAACAATGTTGCACCTGCTAGAAATCTGATCATGTTCCTTAAACCAGACTGGAAAATGTGATTGGCGTTCTACCACTTGATGCAATGCCGTGAACCCATCAATGGTTGTTGCACACAGTTTCACTGATTTGACTTGAATCAACCTCCTGATTATCCGATCATTGCCAACCCTTGCATGGAAAAGTAGGGGGGTTTGACCAATCTTGTCGATCGCATTCCAATCTATATCCTTCCTTTTAGAGTGCAACATCTCACTCACGCATTCGTCCCAATGTGTATGCAAAGCCCTCTGACCCAGGATATCAGCTGCATTCACATCAACTCTGTGATCTGCTAACAGGACTTGTACAACACTCCTGTTCTTTGATCGAAATGCCCAAAGCAGAGGCGGAAGATGATCCAATGTATCTTCACAGCAGTTCACATCCACATCCGGCTGAGCTAATGGTTCACTAGCCTTTGCCGCATCACCTGATTCTACTGCTTTAATGAGATCCAAACTCTGGATTCCCAGATACATTGATCCCTTGTTAACACGTCTTAATTTCCTCAGCACTTGTTGTGGATTAACTTTCCCAAACACAGCAACTTGTGAGTTTAGTGGATCTGCCCAGATGTCCACAACACCTGCACAAAACCTAAAATGAGTTTGCACATGTGCAGCAGAATATGGGTCAACATGTGATATCCACAACACCTGAAAAATAATTAAATTAGTCTGTACTTGCAACAGAATATGGCTTAATGTGCAGATGCACAGGTGGGTTGGGGATCACACTCACCAGGAACATGAAAAACTTCTTTTCTGACTTTCTCTATGCAATTTTCAGAACACATTGGAACCTTAAAGCGCATTTGGGGCTGCAACCAAGCACAACAAACTGTAGATCAGGCTTCAACACAATGGTGAGTTGATCCACAAACTCAGTGCAAATGTTACCTCAGCTAGCATATCAGAGAAAACCAAGCCTTCAACCCTCATGTAATATGACCATCCAGCTGAAAAACCAAAATAAAACATTCTATACAAGGCCAATGACACATTCAGATAACTTCAGATTAAATACCATTGTTAGAATTTTGATGGCAAGCTAGCATACAGTACTATGCCTGGACAATCACCAGGACTGCAGCAAACCACCTTCCACACTGGGAGCAGGAACTCCAGGAGAAGAAATGTTGTGAGAATAGATACACTCTAGTTCACAAGTCCATGGTTACTGAGTGATAGAACATAAGAGTTGTGTGCATGCACAAATTCTCCGACAGAAAAGCAAAATGTAAGACTGATTTAGCAACCTGGGAGTGAACAGCTGACCAGCTGATCAATATAACTTGCCCTGTAGAATACTGCCACAAAACTTTGACTACTACTTGATACTTTGAACACTTGTTTGCAGAAACACGCCATGCCACATTAGGTGATGTGGCCACAAGCAGTCCTCTTGTCTTTGACTGGCAAGTTCATTAACACCCCTGTAGCCATATTTTGAACAACATAACTAGAAGATTGCAGAGACAACTCCACACTTTAGGCAATCATTATGTCCCGTCCAGCCAAACCAAAAGAAACATAATAGGAGTGAGTGCTGTCATAAACTTGTGACTAGTCACTCACAAAGTTCCAGACCATCACCTTCATCATGAATTGAAGGGACTAGCTACTATTACCCACTGACCTTGTCAGCTCCTGAAAATGGTCGTAGGTAAGCATACAACAAGCAGCTCATCCTGTAATGACTGCCCTTTATGGCAGGTTCGAACTTCAAACTGGAAACTTCCCTTCCTGGATCTAGAACTTCGCATCCAGATGCATGCACTTCTATGGAACATGCCCATCCACCATATGCACACATAGTACTCCAAATGTCACTCACACATTGGGTCAAGTTGAAGCCCAAATTCTGATATTCTCTAAATTGGTGGGAGAATAGTACCTCATGGACCCCATCATCAATAGAAGTGTGGTTATGTACTGCCATCCTGGATTGAGATGGAGAAGACTTGATCCCATTAGAAACAGCAGTAGCCCCTCTTGTGATAGTGTCACTTGAGTCAGTCTCATTCCCATCACCATACTGAGCTCCTGTGGTGGCGTCACTTGACTCAGGCTTATTCCCATCACTGGCCCATTTTGGTGCAGGTGTGCAGAGAAGTCTTGGTATGACATCTTCAACCTAAATGCTCATCAAACATCATAAAAATCAACTCAGCCTCTTGGAGGCATGTATACTGAAATCTAGGGACTTGGGACAGTCAATACTCTAGAAAATAAGAGAAAAACGTGCAGACTCCTGCATGATCCATCAGTAACCAACAACTTCATACACTCGCTAAGGTTGTGAAAGCTGGGTGCCTCATCAGATAGCATCCCTGAACTTAATAGACTATGCTCAAGGCTGCTTACTTGATATGCGTGATATGTATTTAACCCTGGCATTGGCACACAGCCCTGATGTGAATGAACACTTACAGGTAAATAATTAGAACCCAGCACATGAGGGTAAAGACAATGTCGCCCTGCCAGTACGCATAAAGGTGGAATGGCTCGTGTCGAATTCAACTGTTGTGATTTTTCTTTAAACGCTGAAATTGAATTTGCTAGCCTGTCAACCTTCTTCAATTTCCTCAGCACCCGATTTAGGTCAGCTTCACCAAATACAGTACCTTGTGATAGGTCTCTATGTACCTTGATACCTGGAACACCTGCATAAGAACTAAAATGAGTTTGCATATTTCCAGCAGAAGACGGGTCACCATTTGATGTCCACAACACCTCCACAAAAATTAAATTAGTGTGCACTTGCAACAGAATATGGCTTAATATGCAGATGCAGGGATGGGTTGAGGATAAAACTCACCAGGAACATAAAAAACCTTTTCTTTGACTATATCTTCCCACCTGTCACAAAACATGCTAAGCTTAAACTGCATTTGTGCCTGCAAGCAAGCACAACAAACTGTAGATCAGGCTTCAACACAACGGTGGGTTCATCCACAACCTCAGTGCAAAGGTTACCTCAGCTAGGATATCAGAGTAAACAAAGCCTTGAAGCCCGGTGTAATATTGCCATCCAGCACCAAAATCATAATACAAAAATTTATAAAAGGCAAATGACACCTTCAAATGACTTCGGATCAAATACCATTGTTAGAATTCTGGTGGCAAGCTAGCTTCCAGTACTATGCCTGGACAACCACCAGGACTGCAGCAAACTACCTTCCACATCAGGAGCAGCAACTCCAGGAGAAGAAATGGTGTGAGAATAGATACACTCTAGATGACAAGTCCACAGTTACTGATAGAACACATAAGTTGTGTGCATGCACAAATTCTTCGACAGAAAAGTAAAAAAGACTGATTCAGCAACCTGAGAGTGACCAGCCGAACAGTTTCATGATCAATATACCTTACCCAACAGAATACTGCCACAAAAGTTTGACTACTACATGATACTTCGAACAATTGTTTGCAGAAACATGCAATGTCACATCAGGTGTCACAAGCAGTCCTCTTGTACTGAAGAGTTCAATAACACCCCTCTAAGCGTTTTCTGAACATAACTAGAAGATTGCAGAACACCACACTTTAGGTGATCATTATGTCAGGTCCAGCCTAACCAAAAGAAACATAACGAGTGAGTGCACTCATAACTTGGGACTTGTCACTCACAAAGTTCCAGACCATCACCTTTATCATGAATTGCAGGGATTACCAGCTATTATTGTCCACTGACCTTTTCAACTCCTGAAAATGGATGTAGATAAGTGTACAACAAGCAGCTCATCCTGCAACGACTCAGACCTTTATGGCAGGTGAAAATTAAAAACTAAAAACTTACCTTACTGGGTCTAGAACTTCTCATCTAGACGCATGCATTTCTATGGAACATGCCCGTCCACCATATGCAGACATAGTACTTCAAATGTCACTCAAACATGCGGTCGAGTTCATTCCAAAATTTTATGCCCAATTCCTACACCAATGCGTAGTCTCTTCCCTGTGGGCAGAGCCAATAAATCTCATAGCATCCCAGTTGGACACCTTGGGTGACTCTTGTTCGTCATGTATCTTCTGTGAGATAATCGTGCAAACATGACAGCATGAGCACTTCGCAGCTATTTCAGGGTCCTTGGCTTAAATTAGTTGACAAGACTGATCTAGCTCAAATCATAACCAGATGACAGAGCCCTCATATCTGCTTGTAGCATTGGGAGAACATTCCAGCAACATGCTTGGACTCTTGGCTATCAATCTGGACATTATACGAGCAGTACAATCTCCATTTCTCGGTTAGCCTAGCTCTGAAAAAGGTGGCAGGCCTGGCCTTTCCTCCATACAACTTTTGCAATTGCCACCAACTCAATCGTTTGGTCGTCCTACCAATATTCTAACAGAAGTAGCAGACAAACCATGCTTGGCTGCAGCCTTCCGCCTTTGCTTCTTTGAACAGATTGCAGCTTGGTGGCAGTTCCTCTAAAACACAGTATTGACCTTAGAGCTTTAGTAGGTAATTGAAAATGTCACACTTCCAGATCATGTGAACACTTGTGACTTCTACTGAGCATGAAGACATTCTTCACGATGATATCAAAAAGGGGAAATTCCCTGACCTCCTGAAGACAAAGAATTGGCCACTCCAGCAAAATCAAGTTAGCAACAAATGTTAGAAGAGGGTTTTGGTACATATTCAAGACAGCAATCACCTTCCACCCAGCAAATGCAAACTCTAAATTTTGAAATGACCGAACAGTTTTGTCTTCAAAGAAAGAAATGTTTTAGGTCTGACTGAGAGAACTGATATCTGAATAAATACCATTTCATCCATAAATACGATATGCCTTCAGAGACGCTTCAGTTTGACAGGATTACAAATGTGCCAAACCACGCCCCTGCAAGAATCAATAAAAAAACAACACAGCTTCCATCAGCACCGATTGTATTATATGCTTCATGAATGCTATACCATAGAAACTTGCTCAGATAAGCTACTGCAGTTTAGGTACTACGTGCAGCCATGTTTTGCCACACCCTGCAATCTACGGCTCCTGACTGTTCATAGATTGTTGAATGTTCACAGCGGCAGGCAAGCTGCTGCTTACTTTCGTCCCCCGTTTGTATCGTGAGTTTTGTATCCAAGTTGAAATTCCAATCTTCAAAGGAGAAAGAGGAGACGCACCGTTTGGTGTACTCAAAACAAGTCAAACGGAAGTAAATTTGTGCAGTCCAACAGCCAAGCTTCAAGTACAACATCAGTTCGCAATCAAGCATCTATAGCTATCTTCTTCACGCGCACATACAGTCAGCCAACGCAGAGATCCAACAAAAGAAGTGGATCACACCTTACAAAAGAATTTCGAGCGACTGTTCAACGTAATGAAAAGCAATCCCTCCTACTGCAACAGAGAAGAGTGGAAGTTAGCCATCTCTGGTCACAGGTTGGCACAGTGATTGCCCTTGAGGCGTCGGTGAAAACTCAATTTTCGTTCTATCCTGCTAAGTTCGTTGGAAGCTACTACTGCAGTCTTTGGAGACGTCTAAAAGACAACTGAAGAACGCATATGATCTCCAAAAATACCCAGACAAGAAAGCATGCACATTAGAAGTATCCGTAAAGTCACCCTGTCTTTGGGCCTCCTTTCACTCCCTATCCCCTCTTTCAGTGGTATCCGCAAAGTACGGAAATTTTATTAAATCATTAATGCACAATGTTTGAGATAATGATTCTTGTTGTTTAGTTTTTTTAAATATTTAATTTACAAGATTCGAGAGTAAGTATTCTAGTTTTACAATTATATTGAATCTTTAATGCGCAAGGTTCGAGAATAATTATTCCGGTTGTACAATTTTATCGAATGTTTAATGCACAAAATTCGAGAATAGTTTTTTATTTGTACAATTTAATTAAATGTTGAACACAATATTCGAGAGTAATTAGACTAGTTGTACAAGTAAGAGCAGTGAAAATATATGTAGCAGCAGTGGATGCTGTCAGGATGAAAGAAAGACAGGATGAAACTTAGTTTCCCACCAAAATTGATGGTTTGCTGAGTTTAAAGAGCCTTTGAATGCTAGGGTAAGTCAGCCCATCACCGATCGTCTACCTATGAGCGAACACTTTGGCAAATGTATCTCAATTCTTCTCCATTTTGAGTGATTTAAAATGTTATAGGAGCGCCTTCTCAAGCTTTACAAATCATCTTGGTCCTACAAAGCCAAAGGACCAGCCAAAAAAGAGCACGAAAGAAAATATGTTTTTTTGAATTGCAAAACATTTTTTTCTCATTTTTCTTCATTCTGACCCTTCTATTTTCAAATTTCATAACTTTCTTATTTCTTATTCATTTTAAACAATTTAAATTGTTAGAGGAGCGTCACTTAAAGTTCTTCAAATCATCTTTGAACTCTACTAGGAATAGAGAAACATACAAGGAATTTTTGGGGTGTTCGAGAATTGGCCTTTGTAATGTTTGGTGGTTTGTTTAATTGAGTTCTTGACCCCTCTACTTTGGAGCCTGTAACCTTCTGATTTCTATTTTGTTTTTGATGATTTTTAGTGCATCAAATGCACCAATTGAAAGGGTTCAATTTTAGTTGAGACAGCAGAAACAACAGAGCCCTCCCCTTGGATCTGGCCTACCCTGAGCACTTAACTGGTTGGTCACCAGCCGATTAACCCTAATGCACATTTTTGCATGTTTGTTTTGAATCTCACCCCATGTATGACCAAACTCAGAGTTCTGGTGTTGTGTTTTCCTTACTGATAACTCTATTGCATTTTAGGGCAGGGGGTGGGGGGAGAGAGAGAAAAGAGCCCATCTGATCTCCAAAAGTACCAAGACATATATCAAGCTGGCTCTTTGTTCTTTTGAAAACTATGGTTATAAGTAGTGAGAACTGCCCTCATAACCGCCAGGGTCAGTTCTTGTTTCTAATAACCGTCGAATACTGTTATATGCTATGTACATGTAGGCTTCCAGTTGTGAAATTTGGAGGAGGCAAGGCATGTTGCATAATGTTAAATGGTTTTAATAGTTGGAGTTAATTTCCAAAGACCCAACCAGGCTCTTTTTTGGTTTCACACATACCTCTCCATACCAAGCACATTGCAGATGACTTCTTTTGTATTGAAAAGACACTAGTACAATAGTTCAAAATGAAGATTTGTTGCCACCGCATACATTATACACATTGTAGATTTTAGTTCTGATAATCCATGCATATAGGTTCATTGTTGACACAATAATTTATGAATCTTTGTT
>Ga0209208_10006575_pt1 | contig 16010 bp, 7 predicted proteins | sample S1TSphfallax_3_FD_187694 | JGI IMG/M metagenome (GOLD analysis project Ga0209208, IMG submission 187694) | Host-associated microbial communities from peat moss isolated from Minnesota, USA - S1T2_Fd - Sphagnum fallax MG (SPAdes) (version 2) | ecosystem: Host-associated > Plants > Peat moss >...
GCTTAAAACTTGTTTGTGTTTTCATGTATACTCTAGTTTGGAGATTAAAGTACCTTGCATGAAAGCTTGGAAAACTAAACTTTTAGGAGCTAGTTTTTTTATTGAACATCAAGATAAGATTGATCTTGCATATAAAGTTTGATTTAAAGCTTTATCTTGATATGTAAGATAAAACTATCATTATATTTTGTTAAAGTTTTATCTTGGACCATTACTTCTCTGTTGAATCTTGATGCAACATAAGATTTTCCGGGCTTGATTTATTGAGCATCCAGATTACTTTATTTTTTATTAAACAAAGGGGTTTTTCATTTAACTTAGGAAATTAGTGCCTTGGGAATCGAGGGTTTTTTTAATAGAAGAATGAGGAGAAATCCCATGCAATCTTAAAGGAAACAAAAAAGAAGCCAAAGAGGTTCATTGAGTGAGTGAAGCCAAAGCCCTAGTTGTCAACTCCACCATTCCCCCCTTTCAAAATGCATACAAAGGAGCTGGTAGGAATATTGGCTATTGGGTTTGAAATTTTGTGAATAGCACATTAGGGACACACCACACCAAAATGGGTGCCCAAAATCCAATAAAAAACCTTGGAAAACTTTGTGTGACTAGTAAAACTTTGGATTTTTGTGTCACTAATGTGTTCCATATGGTTCCCAACATGTTCCCAATGGCCAGAATCAGTTGGGTGTATTTTGGCAAAGTTTATGAGTATTTCTGCCAACCTTAAATGGGCACCTCCAATAAGTTATCCTGGGCCAAGGTTTTTTTTTTTTCCCCAAAGGTACCTAACCTTGAGAGGGAGTTTACTTACAATTGCATTAAAAAGGTTAATGTATTATTGGGTCCCAAATTTAAAGAAATAGGATGGTCAGTTTATGAAGGTAAGGATAAATTAAATGGAACATGCATGAAGATGGATATGTTGTCATAGATGGACTACCCTCATTACTCAACCATAATCCAAACCCCTCCTTCCATAAATTGAATCAGCCTTACAAAAACCTTACAACAATTAATTACCTACCCAAACACTTTAAGACCCATTTCCATTAAAGACACACAATATATCTCATATGAATGACATATGTAATGAAGTGACAAAATTATTGATATTTACATAGTCAAAGAAAAAGCAAAGATGATAATTGAATCTTTGAATTTCAAAATTATTTGCAATCCAAGTTGCTTTGCAAGAAGCATTATCAAACCACATTCTACAAGCAGGTGATATTGAGGTATTAGGTGGATTTCATATGCACTATTGAATTTTGGAGTTAATACTTAATACATGCCCAACTTTTCTCTTTGATATATGGTTTCAATTAGCCATCAAAGTTAAGAACATTCAAGGTGATAGTTATGATTTTAATATGTTTGGTAAGCAAGTTAATATAGTTCAAGACACTTGAATTTGATCAATTCTTTGTAGGTTCTAGAACAAGTCCAATTTTTTTTTGTACACTATGGTTTGTTTGGGAATGGTGATTAAAGTATGAAGCATCTTGATTTCATTTTGCCTTAGAATATCAGGGTTATCATTGCTAAAGAAGGCCCAACAAAATCAAAACAAGAATTTGAACCGCATGCATTTGCCAAGTGGTTGTAATTGGAGAATTAATTTTGAACTAACCTTGTGACAAATTTAAGCTTGGAATGCCACTTAACATATGAAGGCACAACAGATTTTTTTATAAATTATTCTAAAACATGTTGATATCTTCCATTTTGAAAATTGGAATCAATACTCAATTATAGGCAACTATTTTTGAAACAAAGAAGACACTTATATATTTTTACACATACGGTTAATTTTTCAACATAACCTAACACAACCTTATTAAGTAAAGGTGACCAAGGTGTGCTCCCCAAGGCCTCCGGGAATTTGAGGGTTGTTGTAAACCTTGAGGTTGGTAGCCCGAGAACCAAGGCCTAAAAATTAGGGAAGGCCCATGAGAGCATGCCTTCTCGAACATAGAGTCCAAAAGGTTTGCATGCAAAATAGTGGTGAAACGTCCCTTCAATTGAGGGAAGCATCTCTCAAAATACAAAGAAAAAAAACCTTGGAGCATTTGTTGTTGTTGTTGTTCGGTACTTATTAGTTTATATCCTATTCTTTGAGAGTCACAAAAGCCGATATAAACCCTAAACTAGGGTTCAACGTAATCGAAGCAAACAATGACCAAACAATGACCGCAATGACCTTGATTCTAGTTTGTTCCTGTAGTAGTTGTTGTTGTTACCGATGCTCTCCAGCTACCCCCCCCAATTTCCCACTCAAAGCCATGTTCTAATGAAAAAGAGGAACCTCGAGGAAGTTACTTAGCGAAGTCTATTGCCTCACCTGTTTGGCACTAAAAATCGTGTGTCGAACAAAACAATTTCACTGGTCGACTCCCCTCCCCACCCATGATCTATCTATCCCCCCCCACCACCCCCCACATTTGACCTGCTTGTAACCAGAGGTCATGAGTAATTATGATCTGAATGTGTGCTCTGACTAGAGAGGATGGTTTACATCATTGAAAACCTTGGCTCCTCTTGCCTTTTCCTTTTCTCCACTCTGCTTTCCTTGTCTTTCTTGTTCTTTTTGGGGAATGAAGTTGGGCAGGTTTACATTAAAAATTGTTGGCACAAGTACAAGTTGAACCAAGTTTTTTTTTACTTTGGGCTACTAGGTGGAGCTAAAATTTAAATTAAAAAAAAAGAAAAAAGGCAATGTGAATCCTACCAAGGATTCTTTTTGGAAAAAAAAAAGACTCAAATTCGCCATATTTTGAAGAAAAAACAATGAAATAGCCATATTTATTTACAGACAACAAGTTTCAGCATTTTGCCAAAAACATCCCAGGAATCCTAACATTTTCTAACTTCCTCTATGAATGTAGCCCAATTTGGTTAAGTCTTCTTGGGAATAACCAACCCACCTACCTCACAAAATTTAATATTGGTAAGGAAAAAAAAACCCTGACCACCCAACACAATTTGTTTTTTAATCATGACCCAAAAAAAAAAAAGAGAGAAGAAAAAACGAAATCAATCAATAAATAAATCACCTCCTGAAATGAAGTTCTAGGTCACAACTTTAGAACTAACTTATTACTATTCTGGAGGAGAAGAAGGTTAGTACTAAATTTAGGATGTTACTAAAAATTAGCTAGCCCACTAAATAAATATTAACAGGAGGGAGAAGGTGGGGGGGACTATGTACCTACCTACTTATGTTCTTTTAGGTACCTCCAAATAATAATAATTAAAAATAAAATAAAATCATTCTAATAAGCCCCCAAGGTCCTAACTAACCATTTTTAGTTTAAAATGTTTTTAAAGTTTTTTTTTGTGTTGTGCATTAGGTTTGGTCAATAAGTCATCCCCACTTCTTCTTTCTTTTTTTTTTGCTTGTGTCTTTTTGCTAAGTTAGACCAGCCCGGAAAAAAAAAAAAAAAAGAAGCTTTGAAGTTGGGATGTTATGGAAACTTTCTTCGTTTTGTTGTGAGCAGAGCTTTCCTTGGCACTCTCTTCTCTTCCTTCTCTGGAGCAGAAACGAAGGTTGGTTTCGTTCTCGCCGAGCTTCACAATGGGATTTTTGGTTTGTGTGTATTTATCATAGAGTTTCTTTTGTCTTGTGTTCTCTTCAGACTTTGTTTGATCCCAAGAACTTCTGCTGCTTCTGCAGCATCATGCTTTCAAGCTCCTCCTCAGACTCTAGTCTCCTGGCAGAACTTCTTTAAGACTGTATGAGATGGGTGTTGTTGTTGTTGTTGTTTGTTTGTTTGTTTTCTAAACAAATCTGCTGCGAACAGACTTTGTATGTAGTACTACTAGTAGGCATTAAATCTCCTGCTTTTTTGTTGAAGATAAGATGATCTTACAACTTCTTTTTTGTGGGTTTTTTGTTGCTGATTGATTGATTGATTGATTGCAGGTCTAGTTCTCACCACAACACCCAAGGCTCTCTTCATGCAGTTTTTGTCTCCTTCGTTGAATCAGAGCTGCAGCAAAAGCAGCAGCAGCAGCAGCAACGGAACATCCACATTCTGGTGGTGTAGACGAACAGGTACAACAACAACAAAAATAACAACGGGTTCTTTGAGGGAATTGATCGGTTTTCAGCAAACATGCCAGGCCCTAAAACCTTGCCTAAGTTTCCACCAGCTGCTATGGCTGCTGCTCCTGCTGTCGCCAACAAGGTGAAGAACAAGCTATGTTCTACCAAAGTGTTGAAGAGGGATTTAGTCTTCTCCAGGGAGTCGGAGCTGGAGGATGCAGAGTCATGGGACCATGGGAAGCTGCAAATCTGTCCCAAGAGAGTGCGAGTGATTTGCACTGATCCTGATGCTACAGACTCTTCCAGTGATGAAGAGGGCAACTTCCGTCGCAGTGAAGTTTTGATCCGTAACAACTCCCATCGCAAAAGACGACAATATGTGCAGCAGATTGACATTCGACTAGCACATCAGCAGCAGCAGGGTGCAGCATTCTTCTCCTCCTGCTCCGCCTCTGATGCAGATAGCGAGGAAGAAGCAACAGCAGCAGCAGTAGTCGACGAGGACGTTCCTAGCTACCACAGCATTTTCACAGCTCAGGCGATGATGATGAGATGTTCTCACAATTATGCAAGTCCCATTGGGGGGACTGCAAGAAGCTCTGTTGTTCCTCTACTGCAGCAGCAGCAGCAGCAGAACAAGGTCTTCAAGAGTTGTGGGAAAGCGAAGAAGAAAGCTTCAAAGATCCCCAAAATGCCGGTGTTGAAGAAGCTTCAGCTTGATGCTGCTGCCACTACTAGTGCCAGCAGCAAGCCTTCTGCAGCATCAGCACAAGCAACTGCAAAGTCCTTGGCTGCTGCTGCAAAGACTTCCTCCAGGGGTGGTGGTGGAGAAGATGGGAAGATCAACAAATTCAGAGGCGTGAGACAAAGGCCCTGGGGAAAGTGGGCAGCAGAGATTCGAGATCCTTTCAAAGGCGTGCGCCTGTGGCTCGGCACTTACGATACTGCAGAGGAGGCAGCACAGGCTTATGACAAAGCTGCAAGACAAATCCGAGGTCCTCAGGCTCATACCAATTTTCCAGGCTTTGAGGAGCTTGAGCTGCCTACTGCTGCAAATCCTGACTCGAGTTCGGGTTTGAAGAAGAGAGCGGCAGCAAGTCCTGAAAACCCAAATGGTTGCACTGGTGTTTCCAACAAGAAGGATGTTGCTGCTGCTGGGAAGTGTGTTGCGGCTGTTGCATTCAACTCCGAGAAGAAGCCTTTGTGTCCAGCAGTGGCGGAGATTGAATTCCTCACAGACAGAGTTTCGTCAAGTGAAGAAGAAGAAAAATCTTGCCACACTGCAGTCTTTGAGCCAGAGGTGAATGATGATGGTGGCTCTCCTTCTGCAAGTGAAAGGTCTGAGGGTTCAGCTCTCACTAGATCCATGGAAGAATTGGGCGAAGATGATGATGATGTCCATCACCCCAACTTACGGGAGGTGGTGGGACAGGGCCAGAGTCTGCCTTGCTATGATGGGTTTCCTCACCCTGATGAGGAGTGTGCCAACTTCCTCATGTGTTCACCTTCTTCTGCATTGGATGGGTGTTCAACTTCCTTCTCTGAGCTCTCATCTGGTTCAATTGCTGACAATTCAGATGCCTTCTCATGTGACCCTTTCACCACTAGTGGAAGAAGCATGGGCGTGGAGGAGGAAAGTCATGGTCTGGCAGAGAGCACTAATGGGAATACTTCTCATACTCCCAACATTGTGGATCAGACAAGTCTTGGAGTGAATCTTGCAGTAGTGCAAAAAGATAATGCCCAAGAAAAGGAGTCTGAGGACAAGGATACCAGCTTGGATTCTGAGTTGGTTGGCAAAGAAGCAAGAGGAGGAGAAGACAAGGATGCTGAGCTTCAAAATCTTGCTGATCTCAGTCAAGTCTTTTTCTCAGACGATGAGTTCTTGTTTGACATCCCTGACTGTGATGGTGATGATGGAGGCCTCATCATGATGGAGTTTGAAGCAGGTTTTGATCTCTTGTGTGATGGGGAAAAGATCATGGACCTGGGGCTTGACGGTGGGAATGAAGCTATGAACTGGTTCAGTGCCCCTGACAACATTGCAATTGCTTGACAACTGTCTGCCTGCCTGCCTGCCTGACTGACTGACTTTGTGAAGAGTCAGAATTGCTCTAAGATTGAAAAGGGAGGAGGATGTCTGGAGGAGGAAAGAATGGGACATCTCAAAGAGGGATGGGATGTCTTTGTCTTCTCAACAAAGGAGGCAGTCTCTCTCTCTCTGTTAATACTTCTTTCCAGTTTTGTTGTGTCCTCAGCTCTCCTCAGCTCTCTTCTTAGTACTGATCAGACTTGATCTTTCCCATCTTTAAAAAACACCAGCAAGTCTACTTGTTTGACTTGCTGTTCGGCAGTTTTGTTTTGATGTTGTTTCCCTGTTGGGAATACTGAGGTAAATTACATTACTATTGGGTCTCGCTTGTTCTCTCATGCAGATGCAGCATTCCAGGATAACAGCCTCCTTGATATGTACGCCATAAACATAAATTTTGTAGCTGCATTTTTTAGTCTCCACATGCATTGGTGCTGCGGCGAAACCACCCTGATTACTACAGGGTTTTTGATCCCTCAATAGCCTAGTGAGAGTTGTAGTTGGGTATTTGGCTATGTGTTCTTATTTGTGGGAATGAGCTACTGGTTTCATTTGCCATCTTCTGTCTGGCACACAGATATGTCTTCTGTTGCAGCGCTTGTGCTCTGTTCATGCTCAACTCGACTTAGTGTTTTCCATTGCAGGGATTGCTGTAATAGGTAGACTCTGAGCCTGCACAGACAAAAGTTTTGTAGATAGGGTTTATGGGTTAGAAAGTGTTGATGGGTTTAGTAATATGGGGTGGTGGGTCTAGTGGGTATGATATTCTTGGATCACCCATTCTTGAAACTGGGGGCTAATGTGAAGCATTTCTATGTGTTGTGAGCTTGAAATAAACACTATGACAAGCTTGATTACAGATTTCTTCTTGCCAGTTTTCCTCTTGTGTTTCTCCTACGGCATTTTGGTATGCTTTGCAACACAAGCAAACTCATGGAGATTGTTTTTCTGTGAGATTGCCATCACTGTGCAGGGAGCAGTAGACTTTTGTTGTGGTGTGTAACAAGTAGTGGATTTTGTTGGAAGTTTTATATGTTGTGTTTGAATTGCATTGTGGGGAGCAGTACTTGAGTGTATGACCAAACACATCACAATAGTATGTGGTTTTTGTGGAGGCAGCCTATGGGCACGAGGTTCTGGAAAACAACACAACAAGAAACAATGGCAGTACTCCACTTTTTTTTCAGTTGTGTGCAAGAGGAACAAGAAGAAAACAACCATGGCATAAGCCTCAGGTTGTCCGTTGGGATCTGTGGGAGCCTTGTGCATATCAGTGATATAGTTGTTAGCTATTGACATCTGCAAGAAGGCTCTCATCATCGATTTCGTATATTCTTTTGGTATTCTCAATCTGTCTTGTCTAGGATTTTCATTTCCAGAACCTTTCAAGTGGGTGGAACATTTTGTGATCCATTAATTTCCTGGGGTGCAAAGCAATCAAAGACAAGCAGCTCCATAGAGTTAATTTCCAACAGTGGGATGCAGGCTTGATGTCTTGTGTTGTTGGAGGTGTTCCAAGCCTTTCTTCTTGTTCCATCTCTGTTTTTCTCCTTCAGGTTCTTCTTTACTGCTGCTATTCCATTTTTGAAACTTTGCAAATTTCTGGTATCCCTCCTCTTGTTAGGGTATCTTACTCTGAGATTTCTTCACAGGAACATGTCTCTGGACTTAGGGTTTCCCGAGCACAATTCCTTTTGTTGCACAATCACAGGGCATTTTAGCTGCTGATTCTTTCATTTCTTTTTTGTCCCCAGCATGATTGTTTCTCAGCAATCTTGTTTTCCATCATGTCCGAGCAGTTGGTATGAATGTGATGGACACTTTCACTCTCTCAGACTTTGTTGCCAGAGGTAAGGAAAAAATTATCAGCTTGTCTTGTGCAAGAAGCAGCCAAATCCCTATGGCCAAAGGAAGAAACACAAATCTCATAGATAGTGGTGGTAGCTAGGATAGCTTGTGTTTCCTCTTACATGAGTAGCTCATGACATCTTGTTGGGTGTTTCATGCTTAGAAACCATGCATAGAAAACCAAATGTGGGAGATGGATCAGCTTTCATGGCCTTCCCATGCAGATGAGGCAGCACTCATTATCACAGAATGCTCCAACATTTGTGAAGAAACTCATTTTACCAAAAGCATCATGCTTGCTTTGTGCTTGTTTGAACAGTTGCAACCTGTCAAAGGAGAAGTCTCTACAGACACACATGAACTGCATGGAATGGGAAATTTTAGTAGAAGCAAGAGGGGAAGAGAAAACTGTTTTGGATTCTTCTTCTTCTTGTCTTCATCAAAGTAAAGGATTTTTGCGAAGTCCCTGAATTGTCGTGCCTTTGAAACAAATCCTCTCTGATTTAGTCCCTCCTGCTTCTCAATTTTCTTCTTCTTCATGTTTCTGGAGTTCATCACTGTTAAAGGATTTCCTAAAGCCTCTGAACTGCCTTGCTTTTGTCACAATTCTTCCCCAGTTTTGTAGTTTTGAACTCTCTGCTCTACTTAAACCCAAAAAACACACTGTCTTCTTGAGCATTTCATGTTTTGTACTGCCTTTGGAAGGTGCAATACTCTTTATTGTAGAGCTGGGGTTTGAGTCACAGATTCTTGATGCAAGCAAAATTGTTGCTCAATTTCATGGGCACAATTTCAGATTTTCTGCCAAGAGACGGAAAGATTTCTTGGCAAATCTGGAACGTTGCAGCAAATCTACTTTGCAGCATTTCTTTGTTTTGGGCTTTTGACATATCTGAGGAATGCATTGAATCTGCGATGAAAGGGTTCTCAGAAATGCATTGTGTATCATCTCAATTAGTCATCAAAGGGTTTTCTGTCTTGTGGGATATATGACAAGGCAGGGTTTAGCTATGGTGAAGTGAATGTTGAGATGAAATGCTCAAGTATACACCATGTCCCATGGTTATAAAATTTGCAAACCATCTTGTTGATGGGGGAGGCAAGGGGCCAAGAGCTTGGCAGATGGAGATTAGAGACACCAGAAGTTTTTTCATTTGTCTCAACTGCAAAGGAAGCATATACTCATATCAACAACATAGCAATGCAGAAGGCTTTGATGGAGTGCTATTTTTGTAGGTATGCTTTTTTGCTCTGCATTCTCTATTTTGTTAACCCCAAAAAATACATGAGCATCATTTAGTGGAAAAAACCTATTGCAAAATGCTTCACAATGGTGAAGAAAACAAGTCCTTGGATTTAGTTTCTACCACCCAAGATTGACAATCTCAAAACCGTTGGTTGTAACTGGAAGGAAGATTTGATGATTTCACTGCAGTGTTATTTTTCACTGCTGATTGTGCTTTGAACAGATACGAACTGTATGCAATTCCTCTTTCAAAATGATTGGAGTTGGATTACTAGAAAGTCCCTTCTACAGGGGGGTCAAGGAATACCAACAATGGCCATTAAATTGTTGTTATGGAACATGGACTAAATCCTTTCATGTTGGCAATGAGACTTGTTTCTGGAGGACTGTTGACTGCAGCAGCAATTGCTAGTGCTCTGCTTGGTATCCAATTGGTCTATTTCTCATTTTCTCCTTCTGTTCTAAAGCTACCCTGCAGAATCTAAACTAGTTGAACCTTTTCACAGGAAGAGATTATGCTGGGTAATGTGGACCTAATCAAGCAGAAAGAAGCCACAGCTAGTGTCTAAGATGTTCAAAGGCTCTACAATGGTAGTAGCTAAGCTTAATTAGTTGGTAGATCCTTTGAATCCAGGTTTCTGCTTGCTATCTAAGAAGGTAAAACTAATCCAAAAATGGTTGTGCTTTGATTTGCTACCAGCTGAAAGACATTTGTACAAAAAGGCATGAATTTCCAACCTGGAGTTTGAAGACCACAGTAAAGCTTTGAGCTCCTGAGACTCTGGGTATGTCCTTGCTACTGCATAAATGTGGAATACAATTTCTGGCAAGTAACAAGTTTTTGTCTCTACTTTTGTTTTCTGGAGTGAGCAGGCGTGAGAGAAATCAGAAAAATGGAAACTGCCAAAGTCACACCATCAAGTTATTGGGGCAGACTTTGCACAATCATTTGGTGTCCATCAAATGGAGGAAGGGAAGTTGAACAGTGTCTAGCATTACGACACCTCTAGCAACACATTTAGACAACAAGCAAGATGGTGCACACCAGAAAAAAAAATGACAGTTAGCCAGAAGGACAATGCCAACTTATAAGTCTCTACTCATAACATCAGATTGTGTCTGATCACTGGCAGCTCTGCAGTCAAGAGTAATCTAACTTAAGCTTATTGTCTTTTAAGACAACACTAGTGGGCCCTTGTGCCATTGCTCCAATTATATTAAACCCGATGTAAGGTCACCCATCTCAATACTATTCCTGTTTCAAGAAGTGAGCTTAATTTCAGGTCTTGTGAAAAAATGATGGCTAGAAGGAATAATTATGTTTATATCTCTTTTCATCATACAATAAGAGGTGTCTCAACTTATGAGTATGAAGAGATAAAAAGAGATTCTAAGACAAACCCTTTCAAGGTTTTTAAGAGGTACAACTTTTCATAAAACCCAATTTTGAATAAAAATGATTTAAAATTTTAAACTGATTCTTAGGGACAAAAATAACTCTAAATTTGATAACTTTTTGTTGCTTTGGTTTGAAAATTGCTAAATGATAAACATGTAAATTGCCTTGTCAAGAATAGTCTTTGGGCATAGTGGAGTTAGGCCCCCTAATCTAGTAGGGTTTTGACATTGTCACTTCCAAACAAACAACAAACAAACACCTATCTTTATTTATAGATTGTGTTGATGTTTTATAATGTAGTAATGTTTTCAGACTCTTTGTGTAATAATTAACAATCATGATAGATACCTTTTCAATTGTCTTTGTTTGTGCATTCCATTGATAACACTACATTGCAAGTATGTAAGGTTGAAGTTTGAGTGTTCTCAATCATTAGCATTGTTGGGTAATTTGAATATGGTAGTGGCTTCAAGGACTAAATGTATTTTCTAAAGGTTTCAATGTACCTCCTTTCTTGTTGATAATTTGAATGTTGCAATATGAAAACACATGTTGGTGTGTCATTACCTCCAAATTCAACACACAAAGTGATTTCTCTTGATCAATTTCAAATATAGTGCATACTTGAGCATATACACTCATGTCAATACATGATTAGATGTTACCTTGATGGACTAGTTTGTTTTATTACTAATACACATACATAGTTCCAATCATCGATAGTCGTTTGTTGCCCAAAGAAGACCTATTGGTTGTAATACATGACATCCTTCAAATCAACTCTCTAAGATCTCAGTTGCACCTTATTTGAAATGTATCAAAGAAAACCCAAAATTGTAAATGAGAAGGAATTAAACCTTTTTCTATAAATTCCAAAATCAAACAAGATAAAAGGTTGACTCAATTATGAAAACTTCAAGCATTCCTTTCTTCTTGTGCTCTATATATAGAGTGGAAAAATTATTTTCTTCTTCCTTGCTTTGATCCCCCCTTGATGTTATATAGTTTTAAAATTTGGAACATGACATATTTTAGCATTTCTTGCTATTTTTCCTACATTAGTAGACCATGGTTCATGACGTGTGAGGTAAACCTTATGGTTTCATCCATCACAATGTAAAACTATGATGTTTACTATGGCATATATTCAAGTGATGTGTCAAATCACAACTTGTTTACCTCGTGCACATTTTTCATGAACCATGACCTACTAATGTAAGAAAAACAACTTTTTCTTGTATATTTGTGCAATGAAAGCTACTAAAGGGCCTTGCTTGGTTGAATTCTCTTGCATTTTGGCATGGATAATTTTATTTTTCTCTTTCCAAATCCTTGGTGTTTGGATTTACAAGATTTCAATGTTGTGATAATGTGTGATTGCATAATAGTTTTTCCATTGCACATCTTTTCAAAGAATAATTTGTCATGTTATGCTCCTTTTACAAGGATTTGGTTTGTGTGAAATTCTTTAAATGTTTTGAAATTTGTGTGTCTAATAAATCTTGCATGATTCAAGTTAATTTTTGAATTTGTGTATTTGCTATGATTTGTGTCAAAGACTGTGTCAAAGATTATAATCCTCTTCTCAATCTTTGATATGATTATGAAGTAAAAAACTACACACAAATTTCATTATTGAAAATAGCACTGATGTTCCAAGAGATGTTTCAAGAGTATCACTAATATAAGTAATATTCATATGAACTTGCATCCAAGAACATGTGAAATCGAAACTCTAACTCAATATTCAAGCATTACATTTTAAAAATCAAGTTAGATACGCATATTGAGGCACAAAAAAGAAGTCTGAATTTTGGTGTTGAGGAACACCAAAACTTGATGGATATCAACCTTTTTTTTAACAATTCATCTTTCATATTGGCAAGTTTCTACTTAGCATAATCATCCTTCTAAAATGAACTTATTTTATTGGAGGTTTGTGTGGAATTGATTGGGAATTGGACACACAAAGAAACAATGAATTCATAATACTTTGGATTGAATGAGTGACTATTCATTGAGATGAATTGTCTATGCCTTGCTTTAGATGGTTCATCAAATGAGTTGTTCATGTAGAGATAATTATCTCACTAAAAGAAATTTTCATATTTACAATTAGATTGTCAACTTATTTTTAGTTGTAATGAACACATGTAACTATAATCCCTCTAATCACCTTTGACAAGTGGCAAGAAAATTTATTCATAAAAGAAAGTATGTGGCATTTTAGTTTAAATGATAGTTACATTTTGTTACAATGAATGGCCATTTTTTGGGGAAATTTTTTCAACAAAAGATAAATATTTTAAAATTGCCACCCATTTTTCTATTATAATTTATTTTCAAATAATTTTGATAGTGAATTTTGTGGAAGGTAGGTATAAAGTCATAAATAAGTACATAAGTGCATAGTAAATATGAATTAGGAATGTAAATAGGTTAATAGGTAGGTACTACCGCTAACCACTTACCTTGCTACTAACCTATTTCTTATTTATTAGTAGGTCATAGACTATAGGAGCACAAATATATGATGTCACAAGTGGGACACTACACCAAAATGTGGAATCCATGACTAGGACATTTCATTACTATGCAAACCTAGTCATGTAATTGTATGAAGTAGTCATATGTGACTATAGTCATGATTCTATGAATATAGTCATACATGACTATGATCTTATGACTACATGTACATGATTAGTATTCATCTTGAAAGAAGGGTAGCTAGTCTAGGTAGATAAGTAAGCAACTAGGAATAACTAAATTAGGATAAATACATAACTAAGTTAGGTATATAGGCTATATATCCTAGGTATGAAAGGTAGTTAGGCAAGTTAGGTAGGCCAAGCAAGCTAAGTAGCCTAGGTAGGCATGTATTTGTAGGCTAGGTAGATAGGTTAAAAAGCCCAAGTAGCCCCTAGGTAGATTTAGGCAAGCCTAGGTAGACCTAGGTAGGCCATAGGTTGGAATTAGGCTTAGGTAGGTTAGAAAAATCTTTATATTATAATGTGATGGCATTGCATATTAATTATGTATAAATTTGTGATGTAATGGCAAGGAGTTTGTTCTTTAATGTGAACATGAGGGGATCAAATCCTAACCCTTGCAACATGGGTGCAACCATAATCAAAGGAGCCAAAAACCACATCAAATGATTAGCAAAACTACTAACTTTGTTACATATATTTATGCAATGTTTAATGCCATGCTAATCATGGGAAGTTGTGTTAAATGATTAATATGAGAGTTAAATAATTCAAATTAAAAATTCATTCAATTTAACTTTGGGTTTTGGTTTAAGTAAACAACTCTTGAACTTGAACAATAGTTGCATTAGAAGAAATCAATTTTGTAAAGGACTAGGGTAAAGGATTCTTTTAATAAAAAAATCTTGATGGTAAAAAATTGTAGATGATTGTAATTTATTACCCATGCTCAAAAAACACTCAAAATTTAAAAGGTATGAAATTTGAAATTTGTAAAAATTCAAAGTATGTTTCAAAATCTTAAAATTTCAAAAGTTTTTTACCACATGTAAGTGGGGTGTAATGTACATGACATTTAGAACAAAGTTGGAGCTTATAATACAAGAAACTAAAACCTAAAGTAGTTAGCATATTTTTCTATGATTTGAAATTATGATAATTTTTCAAAGTGAATGTAAAAACACTAGTAGAAATTTTGTCCTTTGCAACCAAGGAAACAATGACTAGGTGTCCTAAATGACTCTATCAATGACCACAATCACATATTATAATTTCATTATATATGTGGAATAAGTATGAATAATAGATTAATCATTTATATGACTAATGGATGAAAATTTACAAAATAAACATATTTCATCCATTTTCCATCGACCATATTTCACCAATTATGGTTTTTGAATGTGTGTTAAAGAATAAGACATTGACGTGGATTATCTAGCTATCATTTTTTCAAGTAATAAAATATGCAGATCTAATTTATGACTAAATTTCAACTATTTCAAATGACATGGAAAATATTGTCATGATGTCATGGCATTTTTAATATTTAATTAATTAAATAATATATTGCATCATTAAAAATGGGTCCCATTTATGTTTTAAACATAAGAGACTTATAAAATTACTTATATATGACTAAGTAAATACTACTACATGGACAGTGTGGCACCTTGTATAACTATATAATCACTAACCTCAGACGATGTGATACTTTAGGTGGTCATACAATTATTTTACAATGATACAAAAATGAATATTAATAATTTAATATGAGCACAAATGGACATAATAAACTACAACATGTGAAAAACTTATTTTGATTAATATTATACATATAGGTAATATTCTAAAAACTTTATTACATTTTTCTTAAATATAATTGGTATATAATCCATTTTAAATCATCAAAGTGACTAAATTAAATATTATACATTGAAATAAATTCTACTGGTAAAAGTATAATGTATTATAATTTTTTTTTTCATATCTCAATTTAAAAATAAAATAGAAGTGTAAGATGTGGGGAATATATAATTTATTTGCTCATTAAAATTTTATTATAAATTTAAATGAAATTTTATATAATATTTGTATAAAATTATTTTACATGTGTAAAAATGAATAAAAATTATAATTTCAGAAACTTAATTAATATTATTCAAATTAAATAAAATTATTTAAATTGAATAATAACTCATATTTAATATGACTAATATAAAAAGATGTCAATATATATAGTTGATTTATAATCCATTAATAAATCTTTTATGTGGATAAATTACATGCATTCATATGTGTAAATTGAAAGTTATTAGTAAAATATGATATATTAAATATATATATAATATAAATTATTAAACTAAATGAAGGTTTAAGATATGAAAGTTTTATTTTATTTATTCATGTGTTAACCATAAAGGGTTTTTCATTTATAAATCATGTGTTTGAATTTAATTTTTCCAAAATATGTTCATTGAAATGTTACTCAATAACAAAATTCAAATAATTTTCTTTTAAAATGAATTTACATTTTATATATATATATAGTTGTATACATTATTGAAGGAAATTTATGAATAAGTTTTCAAATTTTTCATTTGGACAAATTATCAATAAGATATGACTTATATATTGTCATAAAACAAAGAGGCATGTTTGGACATTCTATAACCCATGGCAATGTAAGGGAGGGCCAGGTCCCAATCCTTTTTGTTCTTAGTGAGGCAAATCTTTCGAAGTCCTTTCTTACATGTTTGAACCATCCTCTCTGCAAGGCCATCGGCTTGGGGATGATCTCTTGAAGTCTGTCGATGGCAATGAGAACATGATCAAGTAGGTCTTGGAATTCTCCTCTGAATTCTGGTCCTTGATCAGTAAGGCACTCAGCA
>Ga0209208_10006577_pt1 | contig 16008 bp, 10 predicted proteins | sample S1TSphfallax_3_FD_187694 | JGI IMG/M metagenome (GOLD analysis project Ga0209208, IMG submission 187694) | Host-associated microbial communities from peat moss isolated from Minnesota, USA - S1T2_Fd - Sphagnum fallax MG (SPAdes) (version 2) | ecosystem: Host-associated > Plants > Peat moss >...
AAACCCTAAAAAGATTTGGTTTGTTTGGGAGATTTTGGATGTTGGATATTTCATTCATTCAAATCATCATTACCCATGTCATATTCACATGTGAAGGAAACCAAAAAAAAAAAATCCTTTTTGGATGTTGGATATTTCATTCATTTAAATCATCATTACCTATGTCATATTCACATGTGAAGGAAACCAAAAAAAAAACTCTGTTTGGATGTTGGATATTTCATTCATTCAAATCATCATTACCCATATCATACTCACATGCGAAGGAAACCAAAAAAAGAACCCTTTTTGGATGTTGGATATTTCATTCATTCAGATCATGGATACCCATATCATATGCACATGCGGAGGAAATAAGCAAACGTTCTTTTGGATGTTGGATATTTCATTCATTCAAATCATTGATACCCGTATCATATGCACATGCGGAGGAAATAAGCAAACGTTCTTTTGGATGTTGGATATTTCATTCATTCAAATCATTGATACCCGCATCATATGCACATGCGGAGGAAATAAGCAAACGTTCTTTTGGATGTTGGATATTTCATTCATTCAAATCATTGATACCCGTATCATATGCACATGCGGAGGAAATAAGAAAACATTTTTTCTTTGGATGTTGGATATTTCATTCATTCAAATCATATGCACTTGCGGAGGAAATAAGATTTATTTATTTTGGATGTTGGATATTTCATCCATTCAAATCATTGATACCCGTATCATATGCACATGCAAAGGGAAATTAAAAGGGAAAAAAAAAAACAAAATATACGAGGTCCAAGCGTGAGGTTGAGTCCTTTTATAAAATAGTGTTGTGGTGCAATTTTTTTTTAATAATTTATTTTCAAACCTAACTCCTAATTTATTTATTTATTTATTTATACTCAAACCTAACTACATGTCCTGATATTTAAATTTGGGCAAGGAATTAATATCTTGCCTAGATTTCGCAATTTGTGATATTTGGATTTCGGTCCAAATATATTACATAATTTTAAAATCTAGTAATCAAGATTTGACCCCAAATATCACAATTTATGATATTCGATGGATATCAAATGTGATATTTAATTTATGATATTTAGATTTTTCCAAATATCCACTCATCACTAGTTACAAGCCTCAAATTAGGGGAGGTCTTAGGGCACATGCACTCCATATATAATCAAATTGGATTTCACACTATTAGTGACGATCACTTGACATAAGGTCAAAATATTAACATTTAAAAAAATTAATTAAAAAATATTTTAAATATAATTAATTATTAAACATTAGCAATCCATGATCATATAGATTGTCCATGAAATCATTTCCACTTTCATTATTTCCCACTTAAAATGAGTTTATTAAGTTGAACTAATTTCATAAACATAACATTGATAAATAAAAAATGTAATTTGTCAACTTTGATAAAATGTTCTAATGCATATTTCATTTTCAATGTTGATTTGAGTATGTTTCCAATTTTGATTAAAAGATGTCCACTAAAATATTACTAAAAAAATAAAATTGAAATTAATTTGGTTTATATTTTGATTTAATGGATAAAATATGATATATATATATAAATTTTTAATGACGATTGAAAATATTATTAAATTGAAAATATCCAAAAAATTAGTTATTAAGAAATGTATGGATGTAATGTGTGATTTAATGGTTTAAAATACATCAAGTCATGTTTGTTTTATATGAAACAAAATGCTGAAATTTAAAACATCTAAGAAAATTTTCGATCATGATGTGTAGATGAAAAACTTTAATTATAATTTTAAATTCATTTTTCAAAGTAGGAATAATGTATTATTTAATAGGCCATTCAGCTTTAAAATTTAGTTGTTGAATGAAAAGGTGAAATACAAAATGCATTTGAAAATGAATTGTGCACTTCTAAAAATAACATGCAAAAAGGAATCTCAAGGTTTTCAAAACCTTGGTGTGATACATAATGACAATAGGTTGAAAAACATGTGATTTATGAAATTGATTTAACTAAAATATTAAACATTTGAGTAATGGAAAATTTGAATTCAAAAGCCAAACTTTGAACATGTTTGAATTATATAAGAGATGAGAAAAAATTATAATTACAATTTTTTTGATAAACTCTTATGGTTTTCAAAGTCTTGGTCATCTCTTTTTGCACCCAATTGCAAACATTAATATATTGCCAACAAACTAAATCATTTTTTTGGGTGTTTTTCCTTAAATTTTTTGTTTTGAATTTTTTTTTTGGAGAATTTCAGTCTTTTTACAAATAATATAATTAATGTCAACGATGGCAAGGCATTATAGTAATAAATAAAATGTAAATAACGTAATAACATCCATGTAAAATAAATTATGTAACAAAAAGATAATTTATTTTTTTACTAAGCCATATTTGCATTGGGGACAAGGATCACCAAATGAGTTTTAAAAGACATATGTACAAATCATTTGATCCCATTAAATTGTGCTTGTTTTATGGTAGCATTTTCATCTTTCATCCTATTTTGCAATGTCAATAACAATTTTAAAGGTTTTAAAAAGTTGCAATGATATTTTAGATTCATATAATAATAAATCATTAATTATTATATTGTAAGTTTATTATGATCTAACATCAAGCAATGAAGTTTGTAATACAAACAATGTTGGTCATTTTCTATATAATTAATGATGTTCCAAATTGAATATTTAATTAATGAATTTCTCAAAAACTAATGAGAAGATCACAAACTTAATCAATCATGAATATGATCATGTTTATTCAATAGAAGATTCATGCAAACTTTTTTCTATATATTTATGATAGGAAAATTTGGATTGTCAAACATGCCATTATCCCAATACATTGTTAATTACCATTAATTTTTTCACAAGACATGCACAAAGTTATTTTAGTTTATTTATATTCATATTATGTATGCAATCCTATCATAATGATCAAATGATATTTTGCATGTATAATCTTTTGTAAACATTCATGAATTTTTATTCAATTTTTGAAGATTAATTTTACAAGACAAAAAAAAATGTCAAAATGTGGATTTCAAAGATAATTTTATTCACAAGTATACCTATTTAACCATTATTTAATCACTTTTCTTTTGTACTATTGCATTTTCAAATTGTTTTATTTTTGGTTTTATCTTGGTCAAGTAATTTGACAAATATGTAGGTTTTAAATGTTTAAGTTTTTTTCCCTTTATTTTGAAAGATGAATAAGTCTTGTGTCATTTAAAACATGCTTGTAAATGTATAGGGGTGATATCATATGGGTTGTGCTGTATAGTGATTATGCAATGCATAAAATTTAATCAAATTATCAAAAAAAATATCAATCTTTTTTTGTAGCCCCCAAAAAAAACCATTGAGGAGAATATTGCATCAATTTTTTTTTGTTCATTAATTCTTTCAATCATTTTTTTTCCACATAATGCACACATGATGGGATGAACATCATGTGTTGTGGAACACTTTAAATAAATGCAAATCACAATGAACAAGAAAAAATGTGCATGCCCAAATATAATAAACACATGACAAAAAATGTTTGATAAAAAATCACAATATATGTGATAAAAACACAACTACACAATTGTAATGTCTTTAATCCTATGGTCAACTTTCATTTTTATTTTGTGCCGAAACACATTTTCTTTCGACCATGACCAAATTCATAATGTGCTTTCACATTTACTTCCTCTTGCCCTTTATGCATATAAGTCCCACATAATATTGTCATAATTGCAAAAAATCAGATAAAATATACAATTTATGATATATGAAACAAAAAATGAAATAAAGAGGAGATTGAATACCATGCATACTATCAAAATGATTCCATCATGGTTGTTTAATTCCATTTATTAAGTGTAATTTATTTTTTTGTTCACCTTTTACATTGACATTTGTTCATTTGTTAATAATCTCTTGAACAATGTTAACATATTCACATGAAGCTTGATTAAACAACACATGTTCATATATCAATGACATGACATGTTGAAATAACCTTAATATAAATGAATTTCGGCCAAGAAATAATAATGATTGATGTAATGTGTAACATGTAATAATCCTTTTTATTTGCACCAAGATTAAAAACCTTGAAAAAAGAAAAAGAAATACAAATATCCTTGTGGAGCAAGAATTATTTTTGAACATTCTTAAAGTGAAAGACATTAATTCATTCCTATATCATTACAAGGAATTTGCATATTAAAGATTAGTTTTTTAGCCATAAATGCCACATTTGATTGTTATAGTGTTTACTAGTTTTGGAAAAATCACATAAAATTTTAGTTGTGAAAGGTATGACATAACAATTAATCAAAATGATAATCACATAAGAGGTGTGATTAACATTAACTTTTCATCCAACCAACATGGCATAGTCATTTACAACTTTATAACTAAAAATTTGCAATTGCATACGCCCATGTGGTGTGTTCATTTGTGACTAGTTTTATGACTAAAATGTGAGGACATCTGAATTCTTTTGACCACTAAAATGTTGACACATGGCAAGTTCCATCATCGTGAATGGCACCATTTCATTCCAATATTTCCATTCCATGTGACATTGGAATGTGAAGGATATAATAAATGGAGCCACCTAACACTTCATTTGAAATCGTGAAAATATTGAATCATCATCATTGGAATGTGAAGATTATAATAAATCTTTAGAAGTGGATGTTGAATAGGTATTAGATGGTAGATCCAATAAATCAAACAAATGTTAGGGAAAAGAAAAAAACATTTTACAATTTAGTTTAATTTTTAGATAGGGGTTTAGGTATTCAATCATTCATTCATTGATACTTACCCAAATAATTCAAGTGTGAACAAAAGCAAAAACCTTAAAAGCTTTGTCCATGGATGAATAGAAGGCAAAAAGAGGAGAGAAACAACTACATCAAACAATGCTTTAAAGCTTCAACACCAAGAGGTGTGTGTTTGTAAGGAAACTTCATCATTTATTTTATTTGGTATTTTGCACAATGAAAAACCCTACATTTACCATCACAACAACCACGACTATTGAATCTAATACTTATTGGATTACATTTTTTTTTAATGTGGCATGGTCATCTAACTTTTGTATGTGTTAAACTAGTGAGTTTTGGGTGATTTTTGGAAATTTGTGTTGTTTGCATATTTGAGTCCTTGGCAATGAATAAGATCAATGTGCATTGTGTTGTGATGCTTGTTATGATTATTTATTTGGAGGGTTTTTTTGGAAATTTTGATAAAAACAACTTCAACTTGAAAGTTTGTTGTTGATTCAGAAGAGGGGGGTGGAGGGTGGGTGTAATTTTCCATTGGTCTTATGCAAGGATTGTTTGCATGTGTGTCAAAATACTTAAATTAGGATCACTTAGAAAGTTAGAGGATGGAGGAGCAAGTGTAGAAGAAGAAAGAGGTAGAGTGAAAGTAGCACAAAGATGCATGACAAAGGCCAATTATTTGTAATGTTTTCTTATTTCTTGCCAAATTCCAATTCCTTTTAAGAACTTTGTCAAATTGAATACTTGCATTCCAAAGGAATTTCTCCCCTTTTTGTACTTACATAAACATAAGGTTTTTTTTTCTAAATTTACTCATCATTATCTAACATCAAATAAGTACATGAAATTGCACACTTTAACTATTAGTTTAGACAATTAAATCTTATTACTTAAAAAAATTTGCTTCACATGTTTCTCAAATATATCATTTCAATCAAACAATCCTAATAAACAATCTTAGGTCCTAGGATTGATTTAAACTTAAGATTGTTTATTATATTTTTATTAATCTATTGGTTGAATATTGTCATAATGATAAATGAAATGTTTATCAATGAAGGTTTTATGTTGAGGATTGTGTAACTTGTTTGATAGCAATTGAAGCAAAAAAAGGTAGAATTGAAAATGTTACCAATTTGTCTATTAATATGTTTAAAGTTTTAAAGGATGCAATTTTTTTTTTCAACTTTAATTCAAGCATAATCTTACACTTGTGATTAATCTCTATTCAAAATGTAGGACAACATTAAGCTTTACAAGATGGGTGAAGGATTGGGCAAATGCCACTCCCCTTTTTGAGCAAGCAGGTAAATGTGACTTTTAATTCAAAGTAACGATGAAATCAATTGGGAAGGTCAAGTACTTGAATATGATGAAAATTGACATGAACATCTCTAATGGTTGTAAAATTTGATGTGTTTTATTTGCAATCAAAACAAATTGGTAAAAGTTTTATGAACCACATTGATATGCATTGTCCTAATAAATCAAACTTTTCTTGTTGGATGATAAATTATTTTTGGATCCAGCATTAAACTTCAAATTGGTGAAAATGCCAGAGGAGGCAAAACTTGCTTATCAACAAGCAGCCATGGGACAAATCAAGCAATCCTCGTATGTATATTATCTTCACACTTACAAATTTATATTTACACATATGATGATCACACAAGGTTTTGAAAAAAATTCCATATCTTTATTAAAAATCAAACCCAAGATATTATGATTACAATCTCGCCATAGTATGTTTTTACATGCCACCATAGAATAGTTTAATTGCTACTTTCAATACTAAGAAGAAGAAGATGAAAAAGAAAGACAAGATTTCTCATGGAGATTACATGTGATTATGATGCATCTTTTAGCCCATGGATGGCGGCAAAACACATGGAAGCTGCTGGAGTGTTGGCAAAGGAACTTAGTTGTTGGAACGAGGTTGTTGATTTCTTCAAACAAGCGAGTGCATTGTATGTTGAATGTGGGAAGGTGCAACCTGGTGCAGATGCACTTATAAGGGGTGCAAGGTGTGTTACATTGTGAAGGTTCAATTCTTTTATAATCTATTTGAAATTTCATTTTATTGCGCTATTTTTATGAATAACTTTTGGAAATAAAATGTGTGTGAAATGTGCACTAATGAAAATTCATAAGCAATTTGATCACATATAATTCTTGTGGTATGTGTTTCATGGCCATATTGTAGAGCGGTGCAAGAGCTTAAACCCAATGATGCATTGACTATGTACATGGATGCATGTCGTTTGCTTGAAGATGATAATCGCGAACAAATGGCCTTTGACACCTACCGTGCTGCTTCCAATCTTTACATCAAGCTCAACAAGTAATTAATTATCCAATTTTCACCTCTATTTCTTTGGTGTTTGTTTTTATAGAAAAATATAAATAACCCATTTTTTATTCTTGAAAATGGATAGCCTATTTACATGTATGAAATGAGCTATCTATCTTTTAAAGTGTTTCTTGATAAATCAAAATTAAGTTTATAATGGTAATTTGAAACTTTATGTTTTTGTGTGGGTGTGTGCATTTGGTGGGTTTTCCCCAAAGGTATCATGAGGCAGCAGTTGTGTTGCTAAGGTGGGGTCAAGCTGCAAACAAATGTAAAGCTACTCAAAGCCAATGTAAAGTAAGTACATTTCCACCACCTATTTCCATCATTCTTTCTTAATTGCAAAATTCTTTTCATTACTTTTGTTTCCTCCTTCACCATCACAAAACTTCAAAGTGTTCTTTTGGAACGAAACAAATTTATATGTATTAACCCGATTTATTTGGTAAATTGTTTTAATTTGACAAGTTTGGAAACAAATCATTTCATGAGTTTGAAAATTGTTTGCATTAAATAAAACCACCCATTAGTCATACCCTATGGTATATGCTTAATTTGGAAATGGTCATATTATTTTTGAAATATTTGTGAGCTCAATTCATCGAGTTCATCTTTGTCAAAGAAATTGTGTGGAAAATGTTCAAGTCTAGGCATACTTGAGTGCCATAATCGTGTATCTATATGCGGAAAGTTATGAAGACGCCTTGGCTTGCTACAACAATTGTGCTTCGTATGTCCTAAACTATCATTTACATGCAATATATGTAACTAATTTTCTTTCTCCCTTTGCAATTTATTGCTCCAATTCTTTTGACCCATATGCTAAATTAATTGAAGAAATCCTTTCCAATAGCAATATAACAAACATTTGTAGAAACCTATTCTAAGCTTCCAACAACCCCAATCATTTTTCTTTGGAATTACTATTGTTGGACATCATAGATAAGAAGCAACCATTTTCAAGTTTGCAAAATTTCACCAAAAGCTGAAATTAAAAAATAATAATGCTGAAACAAAGTGATTTTTGAGATTTTTGATAGCCAAAATTCCAAAAGACTTTGGTGATTTCTATAGACAATTCATACATGTAGCCAAAGATATAGAAATTAGAAAAAATTATTTCATTTAACTTCTTGTTTATAGCCAAATTTGGCCTACATCACAAAATTGCCAAAAAAAATCACCCATAAGTTGTTCTTCTCCGCTTTTCCTCTTCCACAAAAACCAAAAAATAACACTTGGTTAACATCATTAAAGAGGATCCATTTATTTAATGTTTTGTGGGTTTTTGTGTGTGTGTGGGATAGGATGGATGTATTTTCCAAAAGTGATCAAGACCAATGTGCACAATTGTTGTTCTCGGCCTATCGAGAAGGAAGGGCTAATGAAATAAAACATGTGATAAGCACAAGTACTATCATCCCGCACCTTGATCACATGGTATGTGTCAATTACATGCATTATATGCAAATGTGTGATTACACCAATTAGTTTATTTACATTTTGAAAATCATGCTTACAAATTGACACTAGAAGATGATTATAGAAAATAGCAAATACTTCATACACATGAATTTACAAATTATCTTGGCAACAATCAATCATCTTCAAGTGTCAATCTTCAAGAATGATCGATAGTAATACTTTCACACTTTGTAAATACTTCTTGACAACCCGTTGTTAAAACAACAAGTGTCTTTCCAATCATGATCAAGTCAAGTTGTGAGCATGATTAATTCCCGATTACAATTGCAACCAATTTGATCAAATCACAATTCGCGTTCCTTCATACAAATTTGAGAGTTCAAGAAAGAAACTTTTGATGTACCTAAAGTGATTCCACAAGATGCAAAAGAAGAACTTAATTTCAATTATTGGATTTGCAAATTTTGTGATATGTTTGCACCCTTGTATATTGTTGCAGATTATCAGGTTAGCAAAGCAACTACCACAAGGAAAAGTAATGAGCCAAGAGGTTCCCATAATGGACATTACTTAAAAGTACTCTTAAGAATGTAAGATCATCTTGCACACCCCGAGTTTCTAATGCCACAATTGCTATGGATGGAGCATTCGAAAACCTATTTTCCAACAATGGCTATTTTGGACTACATACTCACAAGCCTTTCCCAAGAAACCCATGAAATTATCATGGCAACTTTTATTCAGCAAAATCTGGGATCAGCAGTTTCTACCAATGGATGTTCCCAAATTACCAAATCAATGCAATAAACTTCAATACAAATTCATATCTCCCAGCACAAAATTTTGTTGTTGTTTCATGTACTTAAAAAAAACACTTTCTGATTCACTAACAAGAAAGAACCAGTCCCTAAGCAATGGGAATGCAAGTTTTAAGAAACAAGTATTTCATGTTTGTACAACAGCAGAAGAAAGCTAACTGAGTTTTGTGTTATCATCAATTTCTTTTCACCATATATTTCAACAAGTTTCAGTTTCCTTCTTTACATTGCATTCTTTCCTAAACCCTAGATTTCGAGTGAGAAGCTTCCATTCTCATGGTCCAGGGCTTGTCACTTCTTGATAGCTCTGTTTAACCTATGGGGCTGTCATGTTACAAATGGCTAGCTAAAATCACAATAGCATTTTGCCAAGCTTGGGTGGTTGTAGCATCTATGTTATGTAATTAAGACACATGTGACATATGGAACGAGGGACTGCCCATAGCAAATGGGGATTAGCCAAATGCATGGTGTGGGTTTCAGATGGTTCTCAAATTGTCTTCATAGTTTTATTCATCAGCAATTAGGGGATGCTTTCAATATAAAACAACAGTAAAAGAAGCTTAGCAATACGAGGAAACCAGAATGTCCAGAGCATTCTTACTTTCATGTGGTGGCTAATTCAGTAAAGGCATAGCTTACCCATGTCCCTTCTTGGGTATCAAACCATTTTCAAAGACAAAGGTCTCCCTCAGGATGGTTTCCAGAGATTGACCAGGAAGGAAGTATTTGCTCTCATGTTGTCCACAAGAGCTAGATCTTTTCTGCAATGGAGCATGGGATCCAGATTGCTCGGTTCATTGCAACCATCTGCAGCACCAGTCAGGTTCAACAAAGTCAGCAACTGGCAGGAAGTGGACAGAAAGCTGACCTGCATGCAGTCCTTGTATGTAGCTATGAGATTGCAAGGCATCTCCACAACAAAACCTTGAAAGAAACATGAAGATGACTACAGTCCAAACCCTAAAGCATAACCTCATGAGACACATATGTGAGACATGTGCTCACATGGTGTCAGACCTTCACCTTCATCATGACTAGCAGTGACTAGCTGGCATAACTACTACCCACTGACTTCTTCAGCTCATGATGGTTTGGTATAGATAAGTACAAAACAAATCTACCCAAAACTTTGGGCAAATGATTAGACAAAATCTGTGTCCTGAGTTTGGTCTTGCATGGCTGGAAGCAAATGGAAAAACTCAGTCATGATGTTGGCTTGCACTCAAAGGGACATAGCTAATCAAGAGGCAATCTGTCCTCATCATAGAAATATGAGAGGCTTCAGTGAAGAATATTCAGAATGGTCAGGCAATTTGTGAGGTGGATGATCAAAAAAATAGGCCTTGAAGTTGCAGTGATACCGATCAATACACAATAGAAAGGGTCTAGTTTCAGAAAAAGGAGATCACCCTCATGGCTAGTTCTAGTACATACCTTACTGAACAGTTGCTGCCCCGAATTGAGCTCTGGGAAGTCCTTGGATGCCATTCACCACTGCACAGCTTCCCTTTGTTCCAGAAGGTATTTGCAGGCACTGTGAGCAGACAGATTTTGTAATCTGCTGTATAAAACACAACTGTGATACAATCTGTGATAAAAATTGCACAAGAGAACATCACCCTAAGGGAAGATATGAATGATATCACCATGAAAGCGCTTTATGAATCATTTGTGGAAACCCCAATCCAGTGTCTGTGAACACGTACGTCTCCATCTCTGTGGTGAGGGAGCAGAGCAATGGGCATCTCTCTTTTCTCTTCATCAGGGTTGATAGGATGCTTAACTGTAGACCACATTTGGAGGAGACCATTGAAGCTTTCTTTGTGTCTTCCTATCATGATTATCTCCTTCTCTGCCACCACCCCTGGGTGAATGATGCCTTGCAGCACTACTGCTGATGTAGCTGTACTCAACAAGTGGAGAGTAGGAAAGAGCTTTTGAATCCACCCCTAGCAAAGGCTCAAATGTTGTGTTCCACTCTGGTGAAGGATACTGCCGAGATGGCTTAAAACCTCCTCCTTCAGCATGATTGTAAGGTACAGGAGCATCAGTTCCATTACTACTACTACTACCGTTTTTACATACTATGTCATGAGCTGCATGTGACTTGTCATCCTCATTTCTCCAGTTCATCATGATTGGAGGAGGATTTGAATTTGCTAATTTGAGTGATATGTTGAAATCTGAAGAGTTTCGTGATGCTGCCTGAAGCATGCTTATCGTCTCCAGCTGCTGCTGCATATCCTCTTCCCACTCCGCACGCAGGCTCTGTTGTTCTTCCATGCGGCAAAGCAGCTGGACCTTGTCGACAATTATTCCTTCTGATTCTGGAGACTGAACCTCATAAGCCTTTTGCAAGTGGTTTTCCAGTCCTTCTTCAATCTGTTCCATCAGGCCCAACCGTGCTGATAGGGCATTGAGTGCTCGTTGGACTTGCGCAGTAAATCTGGCTGAGGATGGAAATGCCAACAGGGCATTCTCGGTGCGCTGCAACCGGCTGCGACTAGCTTGCCTTGCATGCATCAGGCTTGTCATCACATTCTCCAGTCGCTTCCTACTTGGCACACCTCCTCCTCCTCCTTCATGCATGTGCCCAAAGCTAGAATCTGCCATCCGCTTCTCAGGCGAGGCTTCATTAGTAGCTGCTGCCATGCTTGAACATGTGGAAGAAAGCATTGTGGAGCGAAAGGAGTCACCACTGTTGTGGTTGTTGTGGTCAGGCCCAAGAAATTTGACTGAAGAGAAATCATGCACATTGCGGCTTGAGCTCCCAACAAGCATATGCCCCAGGCTGCCATCTTCCAAGCCACTTTTCAGTGTTGGGAATGCAGGTTCAGACTGTTCGACTGCACTCTTCTTCTCTTTAAAAGGCATCTCTGACCTAATAGGATGCCAATTGTGAGTTTCTGCAGTTGGCCTTGCCTCCCATCTTTTGTTGATCTCCTCCCAACTATCAGCATCCTTGATCACACCCTCAGCTTTTGCAGACTGCTTCATGTGAATGTAACACTTCTCCATTTGCTCTCTTTCAAGTGCATCATGCAGTATCTTCACCTTAGCCCTCTCTTGCTCCAGGCTCATTTTCTCCCTTTGAATGGCCTGTGCAGTTGAATTCAGCTCCATTTCTCTGTCCTTGAGGTCTGCATCACTCTGGATTTCCTTGTGCATCATCAAGCTCGTTTCCCATTGCTTGTTATTCCCAACAACCTTTGCACACTCCTCATCCACAGCTCTTTTTGCAGCCTGCTGTATTCTCACCATGGCTTCCCCCTTTTCCTGCTCCAGCAAGTTCTTCATATCTTCCAGCTGCTTAGCTTCAAGGGCAAGTTTTGCCTCCTTCGCTGCAAGAGAGCTCTCTGCATTTCTGTGAGCTGTTGACAGCCACTTGCGTTCCTCTTCAAGTGCTTCTCTTTCTCTATGAGCATTGTTGACAACTTGGGTGTTAACATCAGCCAGTTATCCAGAGAATGAACAGAAGAAAATATCACTTTGAGATCCTATTGGGACAAGGCAATATCTAACTCCATGGGTTTACAAGTTGATGACAGCAATCCATATTTGACAAAGTGAAGGAAAATCAGAATAAACCTGGATGCATTTTGAGCAGTGATTGAAGCATCTGAAACCATCTGCTTGGTTTCCTTGAGCTGCGCAGAGAGTGTCACCTTCACTTCTTGCACTGCTTTTCTTGTCTCCTCCTAGGACAGAACAGCAGAGCAATAATTTAGCTGCTGAAAATGCAACAGTTCCTAACAAAGTATACATCCGTCACTTGATAACATTGCCACCCATGAAGCTTTTTCCTTGAAGGTGGTCTTGGTCAAGCCTTCCTCTGTGCAAGGATCAGTGAGGGAAACTTTGGCATACCAGATCCTGCTGCTGCAGTTTCAGATTGGCTCTCTCCTGCAAAATTTTGGCTGCTTCTTTCTTGAATGTATCCTCCATCTGCCGGAACCGTCCTTCCATGACTTCGTCCCCTTGTTTGTGCAGTACTATGCCTGGTTGTGCTAGCATTTCTCTGGTACCCTTTTTCCCACATAAACCCACCCTGTCTCTTGTTTATTTTGCAGAACTATTGCACAATTTCTGCCTGTGCCTTCACACATACAAGGCTAATGAAGACTGCATACACCCATTGCAACTAAACAAGGACTCGTTACAAGATCCATTTTTCTCAAAATCATGACAGAACCTATCCAAGTGGGAGCAAGGTGGAAAGAGGCTTAAGTAATGTTCCATGATAAGGTCAAAGAATAAAATAGATTGATGTGTAGAAAGAGACTTGGGTCAGAAGCATATCCAAGAGATTGTAGAGAAACTCCACATGCATCACTCTCTCAGCCCAACAGAGACTAGAATGAAGCAAAAGTACAGTAAAAGATTGATGGGTTTTCTGAAAGATACTTACTGAATCTTGTGTGCCACTATGCTGCGCACCAAACAGCTCTTGCACACTGTTTTTGCCACCTGCCCCCCCCAAAACTCCACACCTTTGATCATGCAAATCAGCTCCTGAGCTTGCAATACCATCTTGCCTCTCCCATTGATCTGAGAGAATGCTGCTGTTTCCTTCTCTGTCAGTTAGCGACACGTCTCTATTCTCCACTGTCTTCTCTCTGAGCTTTAACCTTACTTCCCTTTCCTCTATGGTTGCCACAAGTGTTTCTGCTGCTTTCTGCTTCTCATCAACATAACACTGTTGTTGACATTGCAGCTCTGTATGTGTACAACTTGTCAACTGGTGCTGGAGCTCTTCAGCATCTTTCTTCACATGTTCCTTGCCTTGTTGCTCAAGCTTCTGCAAAGCAGCCTCCCTCTCACAAGCTTTGGCCTCACGAGCATCTATGGCAGCTTCTCTTGTATGCAATACTTCCATAATCTCTGCACGCTGCCTCTCCATCTCCTCCCTCAGCCATGACTTCAGGTAATTGCACAACAAACAAACAAACAAACAAACAAATCCAGCTGTGAAAACTGCATGCTATGAAACACATGCTCTAAATAAGAAGTGAAGATCTATCATGAGGATGATGCATTTTGAGAGAAGGGTTTCTATCTGCAAGAAACCTGGTTCAGCATCTGATTTTTGGTACAATCCTCTTTACAGTGTTGCCCTTGCTCCACTTTCCACTGGAGGCATTTAATCCTCTGGGTTGCTGCTGCCTTCTGAATTTCAGATTTGACTCTTGTCAAGGACTCCCTTTGGTAAGCAAGTGCAGTTTGCTCTTCTTTCAGTTCTTCCCTCCCTGATCAAAGTCAGAGCACACCCCATAGAGGTCAAGGGCTGTGACACAAAGAAAAGAGACCAAAACTACAAACACCCATTGCAGAACATACTGTTGCACAAGAGATGTATCAAGTATCAACACCCTTCTGATGCTCATGACAAACAGCACTAGAGATATAGATCTTTTTGTTTTCAGCACTAGTGCAAACAGCAAACAACTGTTGCTCCTGTCAAGATCATGCCATGTCAAACCATCACACATGACAATGACAAGATGGAGAAGAAGAATTTGTGCACCTTTCTCAAGTTCAAGAGCCTTAGTCTCCAAATCTGCAGATCTCTGCAAGCGGTCCTTCACCTGCATTTCCAGCATAGAGATAGTCTGACCATGTTCCTCTATGATCTTGGCTTTCTTCTTCAGAGCTGATTCAAGACTTGCCAGCTCCTTCTCCTTGGACTGCAGCTTTTCATGTTCCTCTTGAATCAAGAGCTCCTCTCGTGTGCGGTTGCGGATACTTTCCTCAGCTGACACTGTTTCCTCTTTCAGGGTTGCAGCATGCTGCTCTACTTCTGCAATCATCTTCTCTAGGTCTCTTCTCTCATTTGCCAACCTTCCTTCCAACTCCTGTTGATGGCCACCACCACCCATACACAGGCATCATGATCAATATTGTTCCCTGCTGTGAAACTCTTGGTTGGTGATCAACTTCCTCCCCAGCCATTTGTTGATTTGCTTCATGCAAATAAGAAGATCTTATATGCTTAAAATCAGGCATATTCCAACATGAGATGGATCTCTGGAGAAAGGAAGAGAGCATTGTATCTCTTATCATGTGTAGCAAGAAAAGCTCAGATGGCTTGAATGACTGTGTTATTGTGTTCACCATTTGCTGCAGAAAATTAGAGATATTGGAATCAATTGGGGAGAGAGGAGAAGAGGTTCAGTTTGCTGAGACACAGACATGTAAGTCATTCTCACTGTCAATCACAGCCTGCTCTCGGAACCTTAGGTTCTTCTCTTTTGTTGCTGCTTCTGCAGCCATAAGCTTCAATCCAGTTTGGACAGCAACCAGCTTCGTTTCCTGATCCCAGCAAGTCATCCACATGTATCATCACATTGGAAGAAATTGTGGATTGAGACTAAGGTTTGCACAATGCAACAGAAGATAAGAACACGGGTTGGCAAAGAATTGAAGGAAACCAGTACATTCAGCAGATGCCCGCTATCTCTAATCTCTGTATGTCCTCACAATCATGAATTGGGCAATGTGATGACAAGCAGTAGTAGTACTCAAGTCTAGATCTTTCCAGAGAAATCTGTGCAGGATTGTTGCTGCTGCACACAGCAACAGTGGCAGCATACAAGTTTGTTTTTCGAGAATCATTCTACCTGCTGTA
>Ga0209208_10006578_pt1 | contig 16006 bp, 14 predicted proteins | sample S1TSphfallax_3_FD_187694 | JGI IMG/M metagenome (GOLD analysis project Ga0209208, IMG submission 187694) | Host-associated microbial communities from peat moss isolated from Minnesota, USA - S1T2_Fd - Sphagnum fallax MG (SPAdes) (version 2) | ecosystem: Host-associated > Plants > Peat moss >...
CCTTGTATAAAGTCTAATGGTTTTATTTTAAATAATTCAAAATCTGCTTCATATATCTCTTCAACTGTTTTAATTTTGTATTTTGTTCTTATAATTATATCAGTTTCATCATTGATATCGAGATTTAAATTTATTCCTGTATAAAATATTTTAAAATTATTATAATCATGTAAGAAATTTATTAATTTTTGATAAATATTATCTTCAAGAACATATTCCGGTGGTTTATATATAATTTCTAAAAAGTATTTATACATTCTTTTAAACTCTGATGAAGATTCAACTATTTGTTCAGATTGAGAATCTATATAAATAATAAAATCATTTAAAATAAAATGTGAGAATTTATTTATATCATCTAAATTTGATATTAACTGATCTAAAGATTTTTTATATATAAGATATTGTATAAATGATAATATTTCTTTATATTTAAATTTGTTAAATTCATCAATATTTTCAATATAAGAATCAAAAGTTATAGAATTTATAGTTTCTTTATTATCAGAAGGTTTATTAAATATTCTAATTAGTTCATCTAAATTTGAAGTTTCTTTTAGATCATCTTCTGAAAATAGTACACTAAATTTATCTAATATCTCCTTTTCTCCAAGTTGTAAATATTTAAAATATGTAATCTTTAAATTATCAACTTGATTTTTTAAATAATACTCACTATGTTCATATAATAAATTTTGTAACTGAAATATTGGTTTCCACGAATTGGCTATATCAAAATTGGATATATCTTGTGATAAAATAGGTTTTTCAATCTGATTTAAAATTATATTTTTAAATTGTTTAGGAATAAAATTATCGTAAATATCATCTATTTTAACAGAAGCTAGATCATACCATTTCTTTTTAATAAGTATTTCATCAGAAACATCATTTGGAATTTTAGGAGGTTGTAAATTTGTATATATTACTATACTAATAGCATTTAATGCCTCTTTTAAGAAATTATCAAGAAATGTTAAATCTGTTATACTATAAAAATTAGGGACATAAACATTATATGGAAGTTTAATAGTCTTTAAAATAACTTTTATGTGGCTTATAATTTTATGTTTAAATAAATTCCAAGCAATAAGTTTTAACAGCAGTACTTTATTTGATAAATCGGTTGAAGTATTAAATATTGGATATTCAGTATTAAATAATTGATCCGTCTCTGACGTTGGATCCAACGAAGTTGTCAACGGAAAAGCTGGATCTTGTGAAATAACTTGAGAATTATCCATTTATATTTCGTTTTACTTTAAAAATTATTTTTAAGTGTATTTATATTTGTTTTATTACAATGTCTGATATCAATGTACTAAGTTATATGTGGTTACTTGGATATGACTGGAGTAAATCTTCCATATATGATTTTTCATTTTATACTAAACATAAATTTTATATGGATTATTCTCAAAGAGAAAATTGTGAAATGATCATTCAAAATAAAGAAATTACTTTTAAATGTAAAGATTCTACTATAATGAAACCTCCACATGATACTCATGTGTTAGATGATATAGAAGCTCTAAATTTTGAAAATCGAATAATCAGAGAAATAAAAATGATGTACCCAAAAGAGTATATAAATGCAATTAAACGAGGAATTTTAGATGGAATATCATATAAAGTTGAAGATAAATGTATAATTCCAAGTAATTCATTTAATCCAAATGCATGTAGACTTTTTAAAGATATTGATACTAATATCACCAAAAATATAGTAATATCCGGTGCAAATTTAATAGATTTAGTTAATGATCTTTATTCTGAAAATACATATCATATTTTTGAAGATATACTAGATCATTACAGTTGGTTAGATGAATTTTTTAAAGGATTAAATTTTGGAAATTCTTTATGTTATAAGATGTTTCCTGATGCAGTTTTACCTTATAAAATTAGAAAAAGTGATGTAGGATATGATATAACATTAATTAAATTGCGTAATAAATATACTAAATATGGAATAACTTATGAATACTATGATACTGGTCTTATAATAGTACCTCCAATGTTCAGTTGGTTTTCTATTGTTGAAAGATCTTCTTTTCATAAATGTGGTTATTCTTTATCTAATAAAACTGCGATTATAGATCCAGGATATAGAGGACTGTTAATAATTTCATTGATAAAAAGATCAGAAGAAGTACCAGATTTATCATTACCTTGTAGAGCTGTACAAGCAATATATCATCATCAAGTACAAGTGAATCATTTAGAAGAAACATCAGAATTGGATATTACTGATAGAGATACTGGAGGTTTTGGGTCTACATAATTTAATATAAAATCAAAAAAAAATCGGATAGATTATATAATCCATAGTATAATTATTACACTTTTCTAAAATATTTTTAGTTTTTTTATTTTGTAAATATTTATAAGTTTTACAGTATTAATTACGGTTATACTGTATACTCTTGTATATAATATACGGTTATATTTAACCGTATGTATTCTGTTATATTATAAGTTTTAAAAAGTGAATACTCTCATTTATTATTAACTACAATTTTATAAAATTTTATCAGTTTAATTTATGATACCAATTTTAAATAGATCAAGACGCGAGAAAACTATATAAAAAGTATATGGTTTAATCTACTCAATAATTCTTATAAATAGTATAACATCTATAATTTTTATTTCATTATTTTTAGTAAATTTTAAAGAGTTAATTAACATATTTAATTTTTCAATTGTATGCAATTTTAAACTTGGATAGATATTATAAAAATCACTTTTAAATTCATTTACAGTATTTCTACAAAAATAATAAATATTTATCAAATCTTCAAATGAATAAATTTTCGGTCTATAAAGTTCATCCATTTCAATACTAACTATTGTTAATTTTAAACATGTTGTTAAAATGTTATTATTAAATTTTAACTTTTTAAGTATATCAACATCAATTAAATTTAAATCTATGTCATCAAACATTCTATAAACATCATCCATAACTTCTTTATATGAAAAATTATTCATTGTAGATACCAAATAATTATTATTTTCCAATTTACTTGCATTAATAATCATTGATGAATTTAATTCTTTATTTTTATTAATTAATTTTGATAAAATTATATTTGTATTATTTATAATAGTTTTATCATTTTCCATTTTTTATGAAATACGTATACATATATTTTAATCATATAAAAATTAATTTTGCGCATTAATATACAATACTTATTAATGTGTAAAATACCATCCAGATGTAATAAATGAGGGATAATCTATTTTAAATGAATTTCTAAAAGATTCATTACGATTTCTAAACAAAATAAAACATAGAATAATTATAGCAACTATAGTTAATATGCAAGTAGTTTCCATTTAAAATATTATATTTGTATTATTTAATAATAGTTTTAAAATTTGACATATTTTTTATAACTTAAAAATCAGTATATGATATTTTAATCAAAGTTTTTAAGTAAATCATCTATTTAATATTTTAGCAACTATAGTTAATATGCAAGTAGTTTCCATTTAAAATATTATATTTGTATTATTTAATAATAGTTTTAAAATTTGACATATTTTCTATAACTTAAAAACATCAATATTTTAATAACAGTTTTTAAGTAAATCATCCATTTAATATTTTAAAAACTTAATTATTCGTAATAACTTGCTTTTGGTTCTCCATATGCTTCTTTAACATAGAAATATTTCTTACCTCCCTCTGAATGAAATGGTGCTGGTGTACAATATTGCATGGCTGCACTCGGTGGTGCAATTGGACACTGTTGATTTCCTCTGCTCATTCCGGCATGGTGCATTTTCATCAAAGCTGCTGAGACTCCTGGATGATTTGTACTCGCTGCAGCCATTTTAGCAGATTGAGCACTTGCTGCTATACTTCCAGAAGCACTGGCAGCAGCTGCAGCTGGGTGAGGACTATTCGATTGTAATACTGCTGCTGTATTTGAATGATTAGCAGCAATACTTTGTAAAGCTCCAGAAACCGGTTGAGGAGTTTGACTTGCTGCTGCACTTGTTTGAGCTGCAGCTTGAGTTAAATGATTAGCAGCAGAAGCATTAAGTTGTGCAGCAGATACTGGTGGACTTACTTGAGCTTGAGATGTTAGTGCAGTAGCTGCTGCAACATTATCAGCTGCAGAGCTAAGTAAAGTTGCTGCTGGTGCAGAAGAACCAGATGTTGGAGCAGTATTTACTGGATTTGGAGGACTATTAGGTAAAGTAGCAACTAAACTTCCAGGAACAACATTTCCATTTGACATTTGAACATTTCCAGTAGGTTGAACTGCAACTGGCACCGATGGAGGAGCCGTAGGTGCCGAAGTTGCTGCATTTATAGACGAAGCTGTAACTACATTTCCATTTGTTAATTGAACATTTCCATTTGGAAGAACGCTTGCTGGAGTGGCAGACATATTTCTTTTATGTTGAAAATTTTTTAAATTAAATTGAGGTTTTTTATAAGAAAATTTTTCAACATATGGTGGTGCATTTGGACTATAAAATTTAGGTGGTAAATTTGGATTTCTTTTGGATGCAAATAAACTTGAAGGCATCTGTAATAAACTATTTATATAATCCATTTTATATCTTATAATAATTTAAAAATTATGATCGATAAAGAGTTTGATTTATATTAATTTAATAAAGTACTATATAAATCCGGGATCAAAGATTTTGTCATTTATTGTCCATAAATATATTTATACTAATTTAATTAAAGTAATATAAATCCGGGATCAAAGATTTTGTCATTTATTGTCCATAAATATATTTATACTAATTTAATAAAGTAGTATAAGATTAGTACTCCTAGCGTCGTATACGGTACCATCTACGACGCTAGGAGTACCATCTACGACGCTAGGAGTACCATCTACGACGCTAGGAGTACAATATTTTATCAATAAATATACTAATTTAATTAAAGTAGTATAAGATTACAAATATTTTATAATCCATCCACAATTTGTCCATTTACAAAGATTTACAAAATGTTCATTACTTAAAATCATATTTTTCTCTTCAAACGATAATAGTTTAAAATTGTCCAAAGAAATTCTCAAATTATGCATATTTTCTTCAGCTGTAAATGCTGTAAATTTTAAAATATCTGAATCTAAACCATTTTTTACAATACTAACATCGATATGAGTAGATCGTTGTTTAGTTAAATCGGAATTAAAATATGTATGATCAAAACTACCTGTTCTATCAGCTAATAATACTTTATGATCTTCAATGCAGGTTAAAAAACTAGCATTTCTTACAAATTTAGATAATAATTTTTGAAGTTTAACAAGTTGATTTGTATGTTCATTAAAATATTCATTTTGATCGATATAGGTCATATATTTAGATTTTAAAACGTATAATTGTTGTCTATAAGGATGAAATATGTACAAATATTTTATGTTTTTATATTTACAACATTTTGATTTTATCATATGATTATTAAACCAATATTCAAATATTTTAATAGCAATTTCAATTGAGTTTGAATTGATATCACCATTAAAAAATTTATTATGTTCTTCAAGTAATAGATCAAATTCTCTTTTGTGAACTACTATCCTAAGTATATCATGAATCCATGGTCTTCCAAAAATAAGACTTATAGACCAAAGTAATTGATCATTTGCAACTTGTTTAAGAAGTTGAGTATCTATAGTTTGTATATTAAACAAAAAATTATTGATTGCTTTTATAACGGTTAACATTTTATACTTTAAAATGTTATATAAATAATTAATTTTTTGAATACATTACTGCCAAGTAAGTTTTTTTCCTTCTGCCTACTCCCATTACATTTTAAAAAACAAACATGAAAAAATATATATTTTTTCAAAAATCTTTGCCCAGTAATTTTATGATCTGAATGTTTTTCATTAAATTTATTCATACATTCTACACTACAATATTGTACCGCCTACGACGCTAGGAGTACTTGTCCTTCACAACATATACATAAAAATAAAGGAACATCTTGCTGATTACATCCACTACAAATTTGATGTGTAAGTTTTAACCATAATAAAGGTTCATACATCATGTAATTTTGTAACAAAGTTTCAACTCTAATTTTATTATAATCTGGAATAACATTTTGTTTATTAATCGGAAATGAATCATGAGTATTGTACATATATTGATTCATTTTGTTAATAAATATGACGAGATAAAATTGTAAATTTTTATTGACCGTACTAAATGTACGGGCATAAGGCTTTTTTTTATTTTTGTTATTTAATTGATATCTTCTTCATCATTTTCGTACCAATGTTCATCCTTACAGTTTGTACAAACTTTAACTCTCGCGCCGCTCGGATACTTACTGTGCGTCAGAAAACGATCGCACTTTAAACAAAACTTGCGAAGAGTTTTCCACTCTTCATCGCTGTATTTATGGACTCGGCCGACCACGTCGGCGTGAAGTTTAGCATTGATGAGTCCGAGATAGCGAATGCGTTCATTGTTCTTTTGATACGATTTGATCATCGCAATCTTTTTTGAGATAAGTTCTTGTTCCAAACTAAGTTCCTTGAACTTCTGGTTGAGTTGATCCAACGTAGTTGTCATCAACGAAGCTTGATCCTCCATTATGATGATATATACAAATCCATACAAAAAAATCTAAATTTTTGATAAGTTTTTATTATTTTAAGCTAAAAATAATAATAAAATTAAATCTATTTTATATTTACAACATTTTGATTTTATCATATGATTATTAAACCAATATTCAAATATTTTAATAGCAATTTCAATTGAGTTTGAATTGATATCACCATTAAAAAATTTATTATGTTCTTCAAGTAATAGATCAAATTCTCTTTTGTAAATGATTCAACTCTTGCTGGTAGATTTCAAAAAAAAACTGGTTGATACCAATTATTCATGTTAAAAAAATCTAAATTTTGGTTAATTTAGATTGATAAAGTTAAAGATTTAAAACTTTTTATGTAAAAAAAATGGATTTTCATGATTACATACACATTTTTGTGGAATACCATTAATTATAGTACAATATTGATGAGCATATTCGCAAAATCTAGCTGGAAAAATACATTCTTTATATAAAGCTCGTTGACACATTTCTTCTGGATGCCAAAAGTTACAATATTCACTATCACATTTAGGCCACCATTTACAAATCACTTTTGGATTTTCTGATTTTTTAGGTGCTCTTTGGTGAAAATATCTATGTATCAGTATAGCTCTTTCTAGTGGATCTTGAGGCTCTGGTTCTAACAATCTTTCATATGAATACCTTGATAACAATGTGAAGTATCTTGTAGATCTATCAGACATTGCAAAAAATGTTTTGGCTGAAATACATAACTAATTATAAAGAAAAAAATATAAATTTTAGTTGACAGCTACTAAAACGTAACGGTCATATTAAATGAAAAAAGTTATAATCTACTTTGAGTCCGACAAATCGATCCCAATCTGAATCGGCTGGTTCGTCAATCCAAACTTCCTTTTTACATTTTAAACATTTGAATTGAATGTACGTTTTCCGGATTTCGATAACCTCGTCTGAGAACTTCCGACTTGGAATATCCTCAATTTCACTTAAGTACTTGATCGTCAACTTACGTATCTTTGCGTCAAGTTGAAGCTCAGAGATTTTGTCATTTACGGTTGACAAACTTTCAATTAAAGAATCTCTGATCTTTAGTTGCTCCTTGAGCTCGACTCGCTGATTTTTGAAAAATCCATGTTTCTCAGAGAACTATGTGATTCTTGGAAACGGCTTTGCAGATAACAATAGATAATTAAATATCCATATAGAAAAACTAATTTTTTCTTAACAATAATAAATGTATCAAGAAAAGTTTACAATCAATCCAGCTGAACTTATACCTTTTAAACAAACAACTGTTAGCCCAATGTATGCCGAAGAATGGCATGTTCGACCTCCATCATACGATTTATATACAAATAGCCCCCCTCCAATAGATCCAAATATTAACAAGGTAGAAGATCCTAGAGATTATCCTTATGGACAATATTTAACTATAACTAACTTAATCCCAAGAGACGAAAAAGTAGTTAATTTACTTTGTAATAGTAAAGCAAAAGCTATTGACTATATCAATAGTACATTTACAGCACAAGATATTTTATTTCGTGATAATATATCAAGAATACAAAAGAAAAAACTTGCTAGAAGATTTAGACAAGAATGTAATGATACATTTTCTCCATATAATAGTTTTTAGATTTAAATATAGATATACTGTAGCCCGTAGACTACACTAATTATTTCACAAATTGTAAAACCCCTAAAACGAAATCTTAGAATTTATAAAATTATCAGTATAGTCTACGGACTACAGTATTAAACGTTGAAAAACTTTGATGATCAATTTGAACAGTAAAGTTTTTCAACGTTTATTGCTCCGATTGATCATCGTCGGTTGCATTCGATCGTCGGCGCCCTGGTGCAGGTGCAACGATTTCGACAAATTTGTTTCCTTTATCACGACGGCGTTCGAGCGGAACTTGTTCACTGTCATCGGCTGCCAGTGGTCCATACGGATTTTCGTTAGCCCAGTCTCCTGTGTCGATGACTTGCTTTGCTCGTTCAATGAACGCTTCCTTCGACGCTTGACCCTTGCGTTTTAGTTCTTTACCGTTTCTTTCGTCTTTCTCGAGTTGAACTTGAGCCTTAATCTTCTCAACTTCATCTTGAAATTGCTTCGCAAGTTCAGCTTTCATTTTTTCGAGTTCGGTCTTTTGATCGATCTGTTGAGTCGATCTCTGCTCATCGTTGTTCTTTCCCGTGAAGTGAAAGACACGCTTGTTCCGGTTTCGATATTCTTCCGGACACATGCAAGGATCACCTCGCTTGTTTCCGAATTGATCTTTTCCGTACGTACAATAGCCATGATCGTATGCACAATCCATGGCCATGTTCGGACATTCGCCTCGTTCGAATGCTTCGCATTTCGGAACGTTGTGTCGGAAAGATCGCATGTGTTCGTCGTGACGCTGAGGATTTTCCTTGTTCGGCTTGCTGAGACACTTTGTGAATCGGCAAACCATTGCTGGTTCCCACTCTTCGCGTAGAGGAAACTTGTCCGGATTTTGAAGTTGTCTGTTCGGTCGACCTCGTGTCGCCGCAAACTGACCCTTCATGTAGTTAGCCGGTACAGTCCCTCGACCATCGTCGTCGTAGTGTTGTGTTTCTGGCGGCGGAAAGTCGCTCGCTCTAAAATTTATTGAGATTCGATCTTTAATGTTCGAAAGATCTCGATCGATCTCATTTGCGACAGTAGTTAGACCCCTGTCGATTTTGATGAGCTTTTGTTCGAGAATCTCGTTTTTCTCACGAACTTCTGTGAGATCACGTTCACATCTCGCGACTCTTTCGTTAGCCAACGCCAGATCGTTTGTAAGATGCGTTAGAATTGCATCTTTTTTAGCGAGTTCTGCGTTGATGTAGCTGTTCGTACGTCTGTTGTATTCTGTGAACGTTAGTTGTAGAGTGCTGTTCAATTGATCGGACAAAGACTTGATCGCATCCGTGACAACATCTACGATGTTTGGTTGTGACGACATTCGAGCCGAAGCAAATGCTCCGCTCGATGCGCCGTAGTCGAAGCAAGTTCCAAACTGATTTGGAATGTATGCTTGCGACGATGCTGTTGACATGGGTTGATTGTTCATACCCATGTTGTACGGTGCCTGTTGCATTGTTGGTGCAACTTGATTAGGCTGTTGCATTGTTGGTGCAACTTGTTGAAACGCGTTTAGACCATTGCTCATGATTCTCTGTTTGAGATCCTGAAGTCGATCTACTTCGTTCATTTTCACTTTTATGATTTGGAGCTTGAATGATTTGAATGTTAAGTCCAATGGATACATCGTTTTTCATAGACAAAAATATAATTTTTTCCTATATATTCACTCGTAATACTATTTTTTAAATGTTTATCTTTAAATAAGATAATTTATTTTTATTAAAGTATATTATATAAATATTATTTGATGAAGTATATTATATAAATATTATTTGATGAAGTATATTATATAAATATTATTTGATGAAGTATATTATAAATATTATTTTTTATTAAAGTATATTATATAAATATTATTTGATGAAGTATATTATATAAATATTATTTGATGAAGTATATTATATAAATATTATTTGATGAAGTATATTATAAATATTATTATTAAAGTATATTATTTGATGAAGTATATTATATAAATATTATTTGATGAAGTATATTATATAAATATTATTTGATGAAGTATATTATAAATATTATTTTTTATTAAAGTATATTATATAAATATTATTTGATGAAGTATATTATAAATATTATTTTTTATTAAAATATATTATTTGATGAAGTATATTATAAATATTATTATTAAAGTATATTATTTGATGAAGTATTATAAATATTATTTTTATTAAAATATATTATTTGATGAAGTATATTCTAGATTTAATTTATTTTTATTAAAGTATATTATAAATTAAATAAAATTATATGATTTAATGAAGTATAAAAAAATAATGTTTTTTTTTAAATAAAGTTTATAAGATTTAAATTAAATAAAATGTTTCAACTTACAGATGAAGATTTTACTCCTTTTACATTACGTATATCGAGAAGGGATCCCATATTAATGTATTTTAAGAATTTAAGATGTCAGTATTGTGATATGTTTGATAAAGTATTTATGAGACTTTCACAAAAGTCATATAAACATCCTGTTTCATTTTGTTGTGTGATTTTAACACCAAAGCTTTTAGCTAAACTACCACCTGCTTCTAATCAACCACAATTAACTATAGATAGAACACCAACTTTAGTTATATATCATGAAGGTATACCAAAAGCAAAATATACTGGATCAAAATTTGATGAAAGAGATGTTGATACATTTCTAGAAACAGTTTTATCTCAAGAAATTTATAAAGATACTCAACCAATTTATAGTCAATATATTCCTCAAAGGTCTGAAGTAATGACTCCTATACGAGGTATTGAATATCCTCAAAATACAAATTTTAACCCTCCAAATATGTATTCTGAATATCAAACTAGATCTTCAAATTATAATTATCAAAAACCACCAATTTTTCCATTTCAAAATTATGAACAAAGATCTGATAATAGAAATTTTAGTTCTTCAAAAGATAAACATACTATGGGATACACAAATGAAAGAGATGATTTTCAATTATCACCAGGAAACTCTCTAATACCTCATGATCGTCCATGGAAAACTGATATTATACGTATGTAATTAAATATTTCTACTTAAATATTTATGTTTTGGGGTTTTATAAAATTTTCCAAATATTAGTTCCAGTGAAATTGTCAAAGTCAGTTCTATGAGTAACATTAGATCGTTTTTCAAGAAGTAACAGTTTTTCATTCATATTATTCAATTGAGATTTTAAATTTAAAACTTGACTATATAGGTCTTTATTTATATCATCCGATTTTTGTTTTTCAGTTTCCAAATAAGTCATATATTTTTTTAATTTTATATGTTCATCTTTTATATATACTAATATATCAGTTATAATTGTAATCTCTTTTGAAATTTTATTTGATGTATCATCTTCTAAATGGGATAAATCAAATAAAGGTTTTGGAGAATACATAGAAACAATAGCTTCTGTTGAAAGATTAGTAAGATTAGGAACAATAACTGAATTGATAAAACGTTGAACTTCTTCTTCTGCAGATTCTTGCGAATACATTTTATATATTTGTATTTTATATCAAAAAACTTAATTTTTTACTGATAGTAATTAAATCCATCTACAACTTATTCTAGATATAAAATCAAAATTTGAATTAAAATTATATTCGAAAGATTCAAGACAATTAGATATTTTTACTAAATGATACAATGGTTGACATATACCAAAAAATATTGGATAGTTAGTATCAATAACAAGAAAATAATCATAAACATATCTTTTAATTTCTTTGTTTTTATTTTTTAAAACTAGATCATTATCTATTTCATAAAAATGTTTTAAATATTTCAATTTGGTTTCATCTGATATATATAAAACAGTACTATTAACAAGCATAGCTGCAAGTATTGCTGGAAATAATTCATCTCTGTTAATTATATATTCGTTTTTTATATTCCTCTTAGATTCAACTAAAATTATTAATTCATTCGGTTTAAATTTAAATTCTTTTGATAATGTACTATTTACTCTAGCAACGTTATTAAAAGGACCATATTTATCACTATAAGAAATTACTAATACTTTGTATCGTTTCAATGAAGTAATATAGTCTTGTAATTCTTTCATAGCATTTATAGATTCAAAAAAAATATATTCAAAAAATATTTTATTTCTTGGAATATCGTATCTACTGTATATATCATCATTGTTAACTTTATTTTCAACATTTCTTTTATAATTTCTTGGTAATCTATTTTTATCGGATCCTAAACTTGATGCCATGTCTTCTTCTGTTAAACAATCTGGATGTTCAAGAATTTTTTTAAGACTTTTTAATTGAGGAAAATCTTTTTGATAAGCAAGAGTTAACCATAGATATTCAATTGGCAATTGAACAATTCTACAATCTAGTAATTTTTTTTTAACATTAAATATATATGATAGATTTCTATCATCAGATTTACCTATATTTTTTTGATTAAATTTATCCCATATAACTAATAAATCTTTACTTTGTTCTGTATTACTAAAATACATTACTGCTCCACCAGTTTCAAATACATATGGATCAAATAAAAGTCTATCTAAATGTGTAGGAGCATCTCTTGCATCTGCATTCCATCCTCTTGCCATAAAATCGACATTTTTCATATCAAATATATGAGGATATTTTTTAATAAGCATATCTCCATCTAAATATAAAACTGATCTTGGTTTACAAGCATTTAATGCAATAAGAATAAATTGAGATTTAAAATTAATTGCAGCTTGATACATACCTTTTTTTGCATATTCTGGGTATTCAATAGCCATATAATTACATTTATTTTTGATACAAGAATCTTCCCAACGAGTTATCATCTTATCGTAAGTCAATGGCTTTTTAGTAAACTTTTTAGTTTTTTTTACACTAGTAAGACATGGTCTACCAGTATTATAGTTTAAATTGCCTCTACCCCACCAATATGTAACTACGACAAAGTTGCTTTTTGAGTTGATTATAGTTGGTGCTATTATATTTTGTTTTATCTTCTCTGTTGACAACTTAGTTGGATCCATTTTACTCAAATTGATAAAATTTATTTTTTTTTAATATTTTATCAATATTTATATATTCATTATCAATGGAGAATATTACAATTGACTCTGTATATTCAATTAAACAATATGAAAATATTGAAAGCATATTGAAAGGTCAAATTAGAGATAGTAAGATATATTATTATGTAAAATGGAGAGAATATCCTGATGCCTTTTGGATACCAGTCAGTTATTTTACTCAATATATATTAGATTACTTGAAAACAAAAGGAATTATTTTACCTGATATTTCTACTGTTTCTAATAGTCATAATAGTAAAGTAATTTGTAAACATGTTGATAATCTTAAAAATAGTCTATTACATAAAGATATTCAAAAATGTAAATTGTTAGAGAAATCAAAAAATAAAAAAAAGATTCCAGAGAAGAAAATATATAAAACAAAAAGAACCTTAAATTTTACATTACCTTCTACGACTCTAGGAATACAATCTTTGGCTAGTAAAAAACCAACTTTACTATTGAAAACATCATTGGATTCTTTATCAACACAATGTAAAACATCCAATGACTCAATTCATAAAACATCTGTTAATTCTAAACAGAATTTGCCATTGACAACTTCTTTGAATGAACCATTAAAAACGAAGTTGTCAATGGCTTCGTTGTCTCCACCTAAACTAGAAAAGCAAGAACCAGCAAAGCTGATGACAACTTCGTTGGAACCGGCTTTGCCGCTGACAACTCTGTTGGAACCGGCTTTGCCGCTGACAACTTCGTTGGAACCGTCTACGACGCTGACAACTCTGTTGGAACCGATTAAATTAGTTCCTGAGATAGTGATTTCCAATATGCCGAAGTTGAAACAACAGATATTTGAATGTAAACCTTGCAATAAACAATATAAAAGTGAACAAGGTTTAATTTATCATAATGTTCATAAACATTTTGAAAATTATAATTATAAATGTTCTATTTGTTCCAATAAATTTAAAAAAAAAAAAATATTAACTATGCATAATAACATTTTTCATTCTAAAAATTCAGATAAACTTTATTATTGTAAATATTGTCCTTGTGTATTTAAAATAGATACAACATACACTAGACATGTTAAGAAATTTCACTCTGATACATGCAAATTTATTTGCACTATTTGTAACAAAAAGATGGTCACTAAAAGGGGTTTAATGTGTCATATTACATATGTACATAAAATTAAATCTAATATAGATTTTAATAAAACAAATACACATATTCAATCACTAGAAGCTGAAGATATATCCGATACTGAATTAAAAAAAAATTCAAATATAGATATTTATAAATGTTCATATTGTTTATGTATTTTTTCATCATATAAAAGATTATCAAATCATATATATCAAACTCATCGAGATAAATTAAACTTTATATGTAACGTATGTAATAAAAAATATTTAGATGCTGTATCACTTAGACAGCATAAAACTAAAAACCATTAAACTTTTTTTTTAATTGCCGTTTTCTATTTTTCAAAATAGAAAGTTCAATAAAATTTATTTTTTTTAAGTTATTAACTTCATATGTTAATAATGGATTCATATATCGATGATTCGGTAAATTTAGTGGAAGCTTTACCAGTGACAACTTATGAAGAAGTTTTGCCAGTTACAACATTTAATTCTGAAGATAATGAAGTTGATATGTATCATAAAATTAAAGAAATATTAAAATCTCAAACTTTAAAAAATAAATTATATCATAAAGTAAAATTAAATAATAATATTGAATTTTGGGTACCTGAAAATTATTTTAATAAAACTGCATTAAACATTTTTAAGAGTAAAAATATTAATTTTCCTAAACCAATATATATTGCGAAACGAACTTTAACTTTTACAAAAAAGATAGCAGTATGTGAAGAAAAACAACTAAAAATATTTGAATGTAAACTTTGTAATAAAATATATAAAAAAAGAAGATCATTAGTTCAACATAATAGAATGAATCATTCTTTGGAATATACTTTTAAATGTACAGAATGTAATAAAAAATTCAAAACTCAAAAATCATTAAATCTTCATAATATTCAAAAAAAAATACAAGAAAGTATGCCAAAGAAAACATTTCCCTGTAAATATTGTCCTTGTACATATAAACGTTTATCAGATTTATGTATACATATACATAGATTTCATAAAGATACCCCTAGATTTATTTGTGATATTTGTGATAAAAAATGTTTATCAATTAATGGTTTAAATATACACAAATTATATGTTCATAATATACAATATTCATCTAAAAATCTACCATCATTAATACCATCAGTAGCGCCATTAGAATCTACAGATACATTCTCTGAAAATAACATAAAAAATATTCATGAATGTAAATATTGTTCACAGAAATACTTGAGTTATAGAGGATTATCATTACATATTTATAACAGTCATAGAGATAAATTGAAATTTATTTGTGAGTTTTGTGATAAAAAATTTATAGATTACAAAGCACTTAAAGGTCATCATCATATGAAACATCCAAAAGGTAAAAATCGTTCAATTTAAAAAAATCTTTGTTTAATTTTTTATTTGTTAACAAATAGAAAACTTTTTTATTTTATATTTATATAAATATATAAATATAAATATAAATATATAAATATAAATATAAATATAAATATAAATATAAATATATAAATATAAATATAAATATATAAATATAAATATAAATATAAATATAAATATATAAATATAAATATAAATATAAATATAAATATAAATATAAATATATAAATAT
>Ga0209208_10006579_pt1 | contig 16006 bp, 12 predicted proteins | sample S1TSphfallax_3_FD_187694 | JGI IMG/M metagenome (GOLD analysis project Ga0209208, IMG submission 187694) | Host-associated microbial communities from peat moss isolated from Minnesota, USA - S1T2_Fd - Sphagnum fallax MG (SPAdes) (version 2) | ecosystem: Host-associated > Plants > Peat moss >...
ATGTTTGGACTCTTTGTTGAACACATTGGCTCTTTAGAATCAAAAAGACAGCAAACACCCATTTATTTCTTCAAGTTGGGTTTGGTTGCTAGTAGCTACTCTGAACTTGGATAATAATAACTACTAAGAAAGGGTCCCACAACCTTACATAATGAATGGCATGAAGCTCCTCCCCTCTCCAGTGAAAACCATTGGGAAGATGAGGTTCTTGATGACGGGGTTGTTGAACTAATGAATTCGCAATTCGAACGCTTTGTTTTGGAGGCCGAAATCATGTGATAAAAACAATGATCAATGCCACAGGGTAATTACCCGTCAAAAGTGGGGGTAAAAGTAAACGGTAAATGTTAACAAGTGACAATAGGGTAAGGTAACGAGTAAGGTAAAAGTAGGTTCAATTGGATTACCCGTTTACCTTTTAGCTTACCTTGCCGAGGCCTAATCTTGTCCAAGTGGTGGCAAAACAACCACTTGGTTACATATGAGCTTATGCATTCCCCAACTTTGCACACCCACCTTGGGCTTTCACAAGCCCATGCAAACCCTCCTAACCCCTTTAATGGTTGACATTCCTCATTGGTTAGTTGGGATGCCTTAGTGGTTGGCCAAGATGTTTAGTGGTTGGTTAGGATGCCTTAGTGGCTAGCCATGACACTTTGATGGCTAGTTGGGAGGCTTCAATGGCTAGTTGGCATACCTTAATGGCCAATTAGAACCCCATAATCATTGGCTGAAATGCTTCAATGGTTGGCTGGAACACCTCAGTGGTTGGCTAGAACACTTCAGTGGTTGGTTGGGACCCTTTGGTGACTGGCTAAAACACTTCAATGATTGGCTAGGATCCCTCACCAAAATCTACACACACAAAAAACAAAAATATATATATAATCAAATGTGGGTATTACAATGAGGTACACACTAACAACATAATAATTGTGGGTATTACAATTGGGTATGGGGATTTGTGTTTAATGATTTGGGTATTACTATTTTTTTAATTGCAAAAAAATACCCCATCTTCAATCTCACTTAGAGACTGCAGATGAGGTGATTTCATAAATCTATGAATTCCTAAATATTATATTGTGATTTCACATGAAATATTGAAAGTTCAACCCTAAACTAGAATGCACATTCATCGCTAACCTTCAACTACAAATATAACAAATGGGTTTGATTCTATAGTTATTTCAGTTGTGATACTACTAGTGAAAAAAACTTTTTTTTATAGTAATGAATTATTGTTATCAAACTATTTTTATGCCTTTGATTAAAGTTAACTCAAACCAATTTGTGGGTTGGTGATATATGTCATTTGAATGAAACAATGTAACAATTCATATTATGTTGAATATGGTTGTCATGTTTATTCAAGTGTTGCTCTCAAAAAAAAAAATTGGTTCGTATTTAGAAACATGTAGTGTTGTTAAATGTTTCATTATAAACAACCTCATTTCAACTCACTATTTATTATATTCTCAAATCTTTTTCAATGTGATTATACCTACATACATTTTTTTAAAAAAATAGTTGGAAGCACAAAAGAAATAAAAGAAAAACAGATGCATGAATAAAAGCTCACAAAACAAAACATAAAGCAAAACACAAATGAAAGAATGACAAAAAAGCAAATGGACAAACTTTCCATAAAAGATTGAATTTCTTTGACTAGTCATTTCCATACCATATTCCTACAAGACAAGATCCTTTTCCATGTCAATAATTCCAACATTTCTACCTATCTTATTCAACAAAATTTTATCTTTCAACTTAGGAAAAATTGTAATTAGCTTAATTATCAACATCCATCAATCACACTTGGTGTGATTAAGTAAAGAAGTTGGAAACCAACCAACATCATATGCTTTCCACTTTGATTTCACACATAGTTCAACATTCAATATGACCTTGACTTTTGAGAAGCCCAAGCAACAAGATGACACCTTGCCAACTCCTAGTTTTGATAATGTCATCAATAAGACAATCAATAGTATTAGTGTTGATTGCAAAACATCTTGTGATGATTATTTGCCAATTTTTTTGACACAATTCGACAAAACATAAAAACCAAACTACTTGGAAACATCACAAGTTTAAATTCATCAAAATCAACATCTATAAGCTTTTGACTCCTCTTGATGTAAAAGTTTTGCATGTAGAAGTGAAACTAAAGTTCAATCATTGGTGATGTTGGTTAACACTAGATTTCTTACTTCAACACTTTCCTTTCCTCTTCAATCAACAACACGTAAAAAAATTTAATAATCTTCCTAAGATTAACATCTAATGCTTGAAAGTAGTTTCATCACATGTGATCCTCACTTGATGATACTTCACACCATTGAAAATGTTAAACAACATTGATGGCACTTTATCATAATCAATATTGCATGTGCTACATTTGCCTTTGCCTAATTAAACTTCCAATGCTTCTTATTATGGCTTGGATGTTGCACTACAACTCAAATAGTTAGAATGGGACCTATTCAACAACAAAAAGACATTAAAATAATGAACTACAAGACTAGGGTACCATCCTAGTACCTTGTTGGAAGGTATAAACTATAAACTACCATTTTTTTTGCAACTTGAAGGACAAACAAGGCCAACATGTCTACAAGATACTTTAAAATGTGTTCATTTCTTGACAAATCTCCTATAAATTTTTCAATGTCAGAACCTCAAAATTGCCTCCATTCATTGAAAAAAAATTTGGCCCATAGTTCAACATGTTTGCTTGCTCTAAAGCTTCCCTTATTTACATTTTCCAGGTCTTTACCATGACTTCAAGAAATTGAAAATTTGAACATGTGCATCATTCATAGGAGATTCATAATTAGTGCCATAAATAACATCCCATTTAGTTTTTAACACATGGTCAGTTTGGATGAAATTGTGAATCCTGACTTTGGGAAGTGTTGTGGATTTTGGAAAAAAAAAAATCTGCTTGCATTCATATATCTAGCATTGCTCATCTGTTAGCTCCAAATCTTTTGCAAAGGAAAAAAATTCAATTTCACACTTAGGGTTACATTCTATTGTTTACTAGCTGATTCTCACTCAAAAGGACTTATGAAATGAGCATTTGCCTCTTCTACATACCTTTAAAGTAAAACCCTTGTGTTTAAACTCCATTGTGTTTCTTCATGACTATTATGTCATTAACCTTGCAGTAAGCAAGGAGGCCTTTGGGCACCAGTGCACAAGACCAAAATCTTTGTGCTAAACATGTTATGAATGTGGCAAACTATGCAATACAGGATTTGACTTTTCTTCAATTTAACATTTTAATTATTATTCACCTTATAAAAGGCCCATGTGGGTGAATTCATGTTATGACATGTCCAAGCCTTCCCTTGGTTCCTCAAACTTTCTAAATGTACTTCTTGCACATGACAACTTCATCACCACCATCAAGAATATGTCAAAGTGTGTTCTTGCTATGCACCTTGGAGCCCGCAACTTGCAAACTAACACTAACATTTGGAGTTGAAAACTCCATGGAAACAAAAAATAAGGGAAGTATAATAATTGTGAAAGATTGACAACAAGGGCCTCATAAGAGCAAAGAAATGCAAGGAAGTGGCACTAACAAATAAGAAGATGAAAGATTTAAATGAGAGGAAGCTAACCCAATTGAAGACTAACTTTAGAAGTTGGTTTGCAATCAACCAAACTAAAGATTGACAATAGTAAAAGCCAAGTCCTAAGAGCAAGTAAACACAAAGAAGGATTATGACAATTGCATACAACACTTTGAGATTGGTGACAAGAAGAAAAGAAAGCCACATGAGTCTGTCTAAAACTTGCACAAAGAGAGTTTCATGAGAGGGAAAGAGAAAGAAATTTGTGGTTTAGAAAGCTTAGAGCTCTTGCTTTTGTGTAGGTCAAGTTTTATTTGTAAATGTCATACTTGAGTAAAGGGGAAGCCAATGAATTAGATAATTGTCCCTCAAAGCATGGTATTTTGAGTTTGCATTCAAGATGAAATCTATAGGGAGAAAAGGTACAGTGACATGGCCTATTTGTTGCAGGCTCCCACTATCTCCATCATGCTCAAACTCAAACAAAAGCTAAAACAACCTTAGACCCTTGTAGGAAAATTCATCATTTTCAAAAATGTAAGCCAAGTTTTTGGCAAATAACCTTAATTCATATTTGGTGTCAAGGTGAAATAGCCCAAGGTTTTTTTTTTGTTGAGTAAGAGCAAGGGGCAAACACCATGAATCCAAATTTTTCCACTGTAGGGGGGCAAGTTTTTCACAAGTTCACATTTGACTATTGTATGCCTATATAATCAATCAAAAAATCACAAGAGTTTGGTCCAAAGTCAAAGAAGTACCCAATATTGGTTTTAACACTTGAAGGTTAAGAATGTGCCCAAATTGCAGTTTCATCACCAAATTTGTATGCATGAGATATCTCAAGCAAAATTCCATTCATTGGGTTTTAATGTATGAATATATACCCAAGGATAGTTTCATCATTATGGTATAATGCATGAATGTTCCCAAGTGCAATTTCATTGTCAAGTTTTAACTTAACGCTTAAACACAAGCAAAAACAATTTCATCAAGTTTTTAAGTCTTAAAACACTTAAATGTATTCAAGCTACATTTCATTGCCAATATTCAAGTCCAATAAGTAGGATGAAATATGGTTGAACATTGATGCTATAAAGTAATATTTGGTTATTGAATCCATGACATAATCTAAAAAAAATTACATGCTACAAATTCTAAAACCTAATTTGGATGTAGTAGAATCTTGGATTGAGTATTTTGAATTTTCAAAACCTTCTAATTTTTTTATGGAAATTTGTAGATGTACTAACTTTAGAGTCATGATTTGGATGCAACAAAGCCTTGAACTAACATTTATTGTTTTTAGTCTTCAAAAAATGGGATTGCAAACCCTATCAAAGGACAATTTCTACTTATGAAATTGCTCCTTGGATTTGTAGACCTTGGGGTGATAATTTTTTTTAACAATATTACAATCGGGATCAACAAGAGACTGATTATCTGAAGCATCACAAGTAATGTTGAAGTCCTCAACATTGAGTGAAATAAAAGGATTTTAAAATTTTGCAAAAAAAGTAACATCCTCTCCCACAATTAATTGAGGATAGCAAAAACAATAAGGCAATTAGAAATAAACTTTAGATCCATCATCAGACCATAATAGATCAACATCAACAATAATATTTGTTGAATGGCATAACAAGGTATGATCCAAAAGCCCAAGCAAAGAATTAAATGATGTTTCAACAACATGATCCACCAAAACATCAATACACAAAGAGGTTTGCTCATCAACATTAGACATAGCAAAACAAAAAATATATATTTTGCAATGAAAGTTAGAGATGGAAGAGATGTAACAGATGTAAGATGAAGATGTAGATCCAGATGATCCCACTTTTATTTGTCTTTCTTCAGCTTGTACCCATGCATGCCTAGCAGATTTCTGCAAGTCTGGAACACTATACCTGCATGGGTAAGCTTCTCGTCAGTGCTGACTGTCTGAAGGAGGCAGAGAACATGATCACGGGACACACTGTCAACCAAAACTGCAACAGTCTATTGGAGTAGTCACATGATCAGATTTGTACCTCTGCAATTGCAAATTGAGATATGATGTCTTCTCCTGCCAGTAGGAGAGATCATGGCCCTTCAGGGGCTGCCTTCACAACAATTCCAGACTGCAGTATGCAACAGTCAGGACATGTTGAAAGCATGAATTGAAGATGTCAATGGATGTCAATGGATGTTGCTACTTCCCTGTGCTTGCAAATTCTTTTCATTGATCAAGCTTTGGAAAGCCTAACATGCTTTCCCAGATGCTAGAAAACTGCAGCTTGTCCAAAAATTCAAAGAGATGCCTAGAGAAACAATTTCACATCAATGGCACTTCAATCAAGGAGAAACCTGCATGACATCCACAGTAGTACCTTCATCACTGTGACTATGAAATTTAATCTGAAACCACACCTTTCAAACAGCAAGGGAAAATGAAAGCATCAAAGTAAATTGCAAGCTCAATGGACTTCATCTGGTACTGGACACAGAATTCCAAGAGGACTGTGTACATGAGCAAGCTTAAGCATGAGACACTGCTGCAAAATTTCAACAATACAGTGCCAAATACTCACAGTGGACAGAGGGGTAAGGGTTTAGTGGGGAAAGGCCAACAACAGCTAGGAATCCATTCATTGGAGCAAAATATAACCAGCAACCTCCAGAATCGCCACTTCCAAAAGACACCAACATTGTGTTGCACAACAAGAAATGGATCAGTGATCGGTTTTGAGTCAGCTGCAAGGGGCATGCAATTGTGAAGGCAGGTGGCTCCAGGGCCTCATTTACTTGAAGCCTCAAGTTGAAGAGCATCATCTGGAAAGGTCAAGAAAAAATGTGTTCTGTGCTCATCACAACACTCCAAAGGACAAGATCATAAATAAATTGGCCAATCTTGAGTCTTCAAAATCACCTAACCTCCCCCATTGTTACACAGGTGTAAAACCACAACATTCTATTGCATTGCATTGCATTGTATGCCAGAGTGTAGCTAACTACAAGAGAACACTCAGTGGAAGCTTCCGCCCTTTGAAAGACAGTTGCAACCAGAAGCCTCACCTCAACAAGTAGACTTCATGAAAGGAGATCAGTTCTAATGTACATTATAAGAAGATTTGCCATTGTCAATGTTGCACAATCACATTGACATTGTCTAGGAGATCCAAATGGGCTCTCATCTTTCACAGTGACACAACCCTAAAATGAATGAGCGGATAATCCTCTGTTGTCTTACGGAGGGTTGGTAGCGTCTTGCTGAGACCTACTGGATGCAAATCTGTGGAGAAGAGCAGCGTGTAAGGCCGACGATTCTCTTGCACCATGATGATAGTCCTTCTGGTTGACTGAGCGTAGAAGATACTGTTGTCGAAATTCTCCGTTATCGAAATTCTTCTCGTAGCTCTGCGGGTCATAGTTCAGCCAATCGCAGTTTCTGGAGCCGTGGACGTGCTTCGCCTGCGCCTTCATCTTTCTGATTAGCTGCTTCCACATGGGAGGCTTGAAGTAGTACTCATCGTTCACATCCACCTCCCATCGACTCCCAGCCGTCCTGAGACGATCATTATCGGAGCCACGCTCCTTCTGGACCTCCACAATCCATTCGCCAGATCTCCTCGGCCCACAGCAACAACAGAACTCCCTCACCGATAGAGACCTGAGAGGCCGGACTACTCCAGATCTGGCCGAATCAGTAGTGTCCAGAGGCGAGAAAGCAGACCCGGGTTCTGCACAATCAAACGAATGTGCTTTCCGTCGGTTGTACCTTCGACTCGACGATGGAAAGCAACCAAGAGGAGTGGGTCCTCCTACGCCGTCGTCCTCTACCTCCTCGTCGCCCATATCACCACCTCCTTCGACTACACCTATTTCCGATCTATGTCTACCGTGCACGAGATTGGCTCAGATGGAGAATTCGCTTAAGAGCTCCACTCTTGCCACTGCTGATGTTGCTGTTTTTGAAACCAAGCTTCTTCGTCCTCCCCTGCAGCCAGTGACTCACCTCTGTCTCTCTGTCTATATCTCACCCCAAGGAATGTATACACAACGAACTATGCAGCAGCTTCTTCCACAGTTTTAAAACACAAACAGACGGACAGACAAACTAACAAGGAACAACAAAAAGTCTGAATCCGCGGAAAATAATTCCTCCCGAAAACAAAATGAAATCGACTCGTGCACCACAAGCTTCACCGCAAGACATAACAGAAGAAGACGAATTCTCCACACAGTACACCCGGGTGAGGGAGGGAGCTATCGACGGTTCTTCAAGGGACAAGAACAACAAACTACTCTCTTCTGATTGTTTGTTATTGGGGATGTGCGCGGCAGTTTGCTGGTACGCACAAGAAGAGACTTGCTTACTCGACGCGAGATCGAATCCGGAAAGCTCTATCGCAGGGATTTCTGCGTTTTCTTATTCCAAAATTATTATATTGGGGACCGACAACGCACACGACATTCACCGCCAGCTAACATCAAGCTGGCCTCCTTTTTCCTTTTTTTTTTCCCCCCTTTGGGACGGGGTCACGGTGGGCTTTTTTTAATCTCGGCTTTTGGGATGGTGGAATGTTTGTTGTTTCATAAGTGATTTTGAGGGCTATTCTGCACAATTTTCAGGCTTCTAAGATTGCAAAAGATGGCCTTTTCAAAACCCCCCAAAATAATAAAAAACATACTGCTGATTTTGGAGGAAGTGCTGGTTTTGATGATTCCAGAGAACTATTTTAGCAGAATCTGCCATTAGAAAAATCCCTTCATCCTAGGGAAGGAGTGCCCCAGGGCACAATCTGCATCTAGTCAGCCTTCAGGTCTCAGTCTATTGGCCTTGTCCTAAAAGCTCACTAGGATGCAGAATGCACCCTAGGGAGGGCCTTCTCTAGTACGTAAAGACTCCTATGATTTCTCTAGTGTATCTAGACAGTGCCTTCCAAAGCGGAAAATCTCATGGGGCTTTTTGAAAACAAAAGTTTCACTCCTAAAGGATCCCATTTTTATAAAGTCTGGCATGGTGTTTTGTTTTTTTTCCCACGATATCACAGGGGGAAAAAAATGTGAGATTTCTCTTGACGCGCCCTAAAGCATGCACGCAAGGGCATTATCAAAATGAGGCATCATTCAACTGCCACCTCATGCAACCCTTATTTCCCATGCGCCTTACCTTACACTTCTTCTTTCCTAGTTTTCTTTTGAGAGACCCTACACTTTTAAATAAGGTCGCCAAAAAGTCTAGGGTAAAGAAAGAGCCATGGTGAAAGGTCCATCAAAAAGTCTAGGTTAAACAAGGCCCCATGCTGGAAGGTAGCCAAAATGTGTAAGGTAAAGAAAGCCCGGTGGTGGGGGGAGTATTCCCAAAATAAGGGGCCTAGTAAGAGGAGGTGACACGTTTTGGGAATGTCTGTCACCTGTAGGCTTTACCCCAAGTAAAGCATGAGAGGCTCATTATCATGAGCTTAAACATATGTAGATCACAAGGTTTAAGAAGGGGAAGGTTATTACACCAACTCCTAATTGTAGGTAAGGGCTTGAGGGCAGGGCCTTACTAGAATATGGTGTCCACAAGAGGTAGAATCAAGTCCAGCCCTAGTTCTGGCAACGGCCTCCCCTGAGAGCCTTCTCATTAGTGAAAATTTGTTGCATTTCTTGATACCCAGAGGGTAGGGGTCGGATAAGAACCTTTTTTTTTTTTTTTAATTCTTCGCTTTGCAGAGAAACTATTTTATTTTATAACATTCCCTATCACAACATCAGAAAAACAACAATCCAACTTTAGAAGTGTGAGGGATCTTACACCTCAGTCTCCAGGACTTGCTGAAAGATCCCTTCTTTAATTTGGGCAGGATATTAATGGAACACCTAACCGGCGAAGCAGGCCCTTTTGCCGTAACTGGCCTGCTTGAGTCGTGTTATGGGACATAACTGGCGACTCAACAGATGAGATTTCACCGGCCCATAACTGATGACTATGTCAACATCTGGGATGGATGCCATTGTAACTGTCGCGCCATAACCTTCCTGCGCCTGTCTGACCGACCCAGTACGCAGCGGATATGAGTTGTAACCTGTGACCTATCTGCCAATGGGGTGATGCCATGTCACCGATTTCTAAAAGGAGGAACCGGGTATGGATATAAGGTGCCCTCGGGATATGGATTCTTTATGTTAAGCTCAAAGAGCCGGATCTTCCTGAAATAAGGTGGAGATGAGGCGCCCTTGTTTCTGGAACACCCTGCTCCAAGGGCATTACCTGACATGAAATACCTGCAGACAATTCTACAAAAACAATGAAAAAGCAAAATGTCTGCTGGAACAAGCATTTCAGTTTTTGCAAAGCCTTGCCAGTTTTACTAGAGGTTATCATATTTTGAGGTTATCATATAAAGGAGAATATGATGGTAGGGTTTAGGAAAAATGGAATGCCCTCCATAGAACCCCACCCAAAAAAAATTCAATTTTTTCTTTGATACTCATTGAGTACCTGCTAGATACCCACTGTATATAATGGGGAAAATGTTTTTAAATTAAAAAACCAGCATGGATTTATGCTGGACAACACCCTGGAGCATTACTGAAAATAAGCACCCCATTGCTCTGCTTCAGGAGGGTGCTTATTTCAGTAACGCCCTGCTCATGGGCTGTTACTGTACACAAAATGCCTTCCCCTTCGCCAAGAACAAATTCTTCTGGATGAGGTGCCATTTTAAAATTGCCCACCAGGTATCCAGAAAAAATCTAGAAAAAAAACTCTAAACAAAGAAGGATTCCCAAAAAATCAAGAATAACGTCCAGTGGGCCAAGTTAGTAGGCTAAACCCTAGACCCTAAACCCAATAGAGGCGACTCTGCAGATCATTTTCTGGCGGTAGTCGGTGGCACAACTTGAAACAGTCGGTGGCAATCCAGTCCTTCCTTCTTCACCCTATCTATCTGTAACCTATACGCCAATGTCGAGCCCCACTGGCTAATTGGTGTACTAGGATAGCTACACCCGTCACCAAACATACGCTGGTGACTGATTGGGCCAAAAGTTCTGACCTAGGTCAGTAAATGCGCCTTGACTACATTGATCGGAGTGCATTTTGCGCCTTATGATTGAACATGAGATGTGAAAATTTTGTGTCTAGTTTTTTTTTCAAAGTAACACTTGGGTAGATTATTTTGTGTTTGACCATTGGATAAATTTAGAAAACTTGAGTGCTATTTTGCATCCCACTTTAAATAAAAATATGTTTGGTGATGAGAATGGTTCTTTGCACTTCACAAAAAAAAATTATTGCCCAAGCTTACAAGCCAAGTGTTTGGTCATAGGTGTAAAGTAACACAATTGTACCAAAATTATACTCAAAAATACAATCCAAATGTTTGGTATAGAATGTAAAACTACATAGTAAATCACTAGCCTACTTCAGTCCACTAAAAGCTTGTTTGGCAATCGGATGATTTAATGTAGGATTACAAGATTATTTAAGGTTATGTGGTACAAATAATTTTGAGTGAACAAACAATACTAGAAACCCGTGACTAGGGGAAAAAGCTATGGATTAATCGAAGGTTATTTAATGTCAATTCAAGAATCTTGCAATTAAAAGTAGTGATTATATTTGCATTTTATCTTTCTTTTTATTTTATTTTAACTAAATAAATAAAAATTCAAAATGATAGATAATGTAATGTATCATTATATATTTTTACATATGATGTAATGCATAATGCATGATGCAAACATGTGTATCAAACCATTTTATTTTTCTTCAAGTTTTTTAATAGTTGAAAAATTCAACTAGTGCAATGATGGTGAATAAATTCATATTCACATAATATTAATAAACCCCAATCTATGATTACATCCATGATTGGGCTGATAATCGTTTAAGACATTATATGATTACATGATTGCATAGCCTAGGATGGGAAAGTGTAGATTGAATTACTTATGGGAACTTAAGTAATTAGGCATACAAAAAGCTACCTATGTTAATTTAAGATAATTACTTATAAGGTAAGTTAACTTAAGTAGTTAGAATAACCATATTTTAGAAGGCTACTAACTTAAATATCCTAAAGTCTTTATGTGAAAGTTACATCAAAAATATTTTTTCTAAATATGGGGATCACTCATCAAAGTTCATCAATTATGTAGAAGTATATATGTTGTTATTTGCAAATCCAATTTTTATTAACAATTTGGTTGTTATAAATAAATTCATATTAACTTGTTTTGGTTATTTTCCCATAATGCATGATGTAAACATTTGCATCAAGTAATGTGTTCTAAAGCTTGTATAGGTGAACATTTCTTGGTTGGAAATCTTTTTAAACAATATGAGAAAGGGGTTTAAGAACTTGCAAGTCTACAAAATGTTTCATTCGTGATCTAAAGCTACAAATAACATGTTGTTTTTCTTTAGTTTTCATTGGGATGGATGTAAGAGCAATCCAATGATAGTTCCTTAAAGGGCCAATCCTTGGCATTTGTCAATTGTGAGAACAAAGGTAGAGACAATGGGAATTTGTTCAATAGAAATAGTGAAACTTCTAGTTTGGAAGTTTGATGAATATATCTTGTTCCTATATTCAGTGGATGCCAATAATGTAGAATAAAAGTTCAAGATCTAAAACTTGGTCATGGCCAAGCAATCTAATGAAAATAATTTCAAATAATGTGGATGAAACAAGTATTACATACCTAAAAGTTTCATCAATGACTTAGTGATGTGTAGTAGCAATTTCTTAGCAATTGGTAGCCAATAATATGACCTAAGGGTGCCATTAACAACTTCCTTGGGTCCAAAGTTATATTTTGTGCACATGACAAGCATTCCACAATGTTCCAATGAATATAGACAACATGAATAATATGTAATGGGTGTGTAAATAAACACATCTCCATTTTCTAATCTTACAAGTGAAGCCTCAATGATATTTGCATTCATCAAAGTATTTAGAAGGTGTTTGATACATAACATGGCAAACTCATGAGACTTGTAAAAGGGACCTCCTCAAAGTAAATATTGACATGCCATCAAAGTTGTAATATCTTGTGTTAAGGGTGTTTTTTATCCCTTTTACTTTCACATTTTTTCTTCCAATTTCTAATTTTGGTTTATTAAAATTATCAATAGCTTGTTCCAAATTTGAATATTAAAACACAAGAAGCATTGTGGTTTCTTACTTATCATCAAAAACAACATTTTTCAAGCTTGCATTCTAAAACAGAAAAGGAAAAGCTTCATAATAAAATCAAAGTAAACGTGATTTAAAAATAAAAAACTTTTCAAAAGTTACAAATATGAAAGTTCCCATGTCTATCTCTAAGTCCTCTTAATTACACCAACTTATAGTGTTGTTGTAACTTAAACATTCATTCGCCATTATTAACTTCAAAATCAAATAACAAGTTATTTGTCACAAGTTCAAATCAACATGTTCTTTTAATCAACTAGTTATTGTAATAGACCGATTACTAGTTCTTATAACAAACCAGTTAACTTAAGACATGTTAACCAGAAACTAAATAACCTTAGATTATATTGCCTCATTAATTGCCACACTGGTTTAACTAGTTATTATATACATACTCCAAAATTGGGTTACACTACCGCCCCCCCTCCCCCCTTGAAAGCTAGATTTCATCCTCAAAATCAACCACCTAGAACTACATGTTTAACACTTGCAACTAAATCATCCACAAGTTGTTCACCTATAGTATCAACAAGTTCAACCAAATAAATTGATTGAAATTTTGGTTTTTCAATAATAAGTGTGTCTTTCAATATTGTATCTAGAGTCTTAAAAACTTCAAAAGCATGGTGTTAAGGGGGTTGGATGAGTATGTGATTTTGGATGAATAGGGCAATTAGGACACAGACTAATCAAGGAACTTTGTTAGTTTTAATTTTGAATTTTTGTTGTGTTGATCATGATGATGTGACTTGGGATAATTTAAAAGGTGAAAGTTTTAGAGAACAAAAAAGGAAGAGGAGATAGAGAGTTTTTAGAGAAAAATAGGAGTTGTAGGTACTTTTACACATATTCTATTTTGATATAGCACATATTTTAAGTGTTGTTTTGGATTTTTTTCAAAACAACATGGAACTATGTTATAATTTTGAAGAATGTTTTCAATAATATAAAGAAACACGAACTTCTACAATGAATTTTATGTTAATCTTTTGTGTGAATTTTTTCTAGTATCAAATTATGATGAAATGAATTGTAATCTTGTTTTTAGAGTTTTTTACAATGTATTCTGAAATGCAATTTATGGTTATATGCAATAACCATGAATCTGATGTTGGAATGAATGGTAATGTTAAGTTTGTTGAGACTTAAGACATGAATAGTGAACATATGCATGTGAAATGCAAATCTATTGTTACAGTAATGTGAAATATTCTACATGAATTTAAATTTCACTTATACCATTTAGTGACCATCTTGTGGGGAATTTCTTTTTTGGTTTTTCTTTCAGTAATGGGAAGGTTTTTTACAAATTTTGTTATATATTCTAAATGATAGTGTTGAGATGAGTAGTGTGGTTTTTTTTCAATTCAAAATTTTAAAGGGTATGTTAAAAAGTATCAGAGGTCCATGCAGTTGATGCCATAAGGATTGCAAAGCAATCTACAAACATTGAAAATGAAGAATTGTGAAACACGATGAATTGAACAATGACTCAAAATTTACATCAACAATTGGACTTGGAGGCAAATCGGCAAGTTATTGAAAGTCAAACAAAATACAATCTTGAAAATGGAGAGGAGTATGCAAGGCTTACAAAAACATTCGTATCATAATCTGATGTTGGATAAATGAATTTTGAAACCAAAGGATAGGCCTACAAGGCATAAGTTGTACAACGAAATGTATGGATTAATGGTCTTCAAAGAAAGCACAGTTCTAGACGACAATTGCCATGAAAAGAAATGAAGTTGACTATTCATCCGAATGAATGGATGCAATATACTTCTCAACTATTATTTATAATTCAGAGTCATAAAGATCAAGATGGAGCAAGGACTTCTATACTACCTAATAAATCGTAGGAATTCTCAAGTCCAAAGTCAATGACTAGTCGAGGGAGGGATGTTACAAGAGGTATACAACCCAAGTTTGTGTATCAATCTACATCTCCAAATTATTATGAACCAGTGGAACACTGGGAAGTGGATGAAAACACAAATGTTGATGTGTTTGAAGAGACTGAGGAAAATTAGCCACAATCATTTGAGTATGCAAAGGTATAGGTGAATGCGTTTGATGAAGTATCGTAATCATACTCACATCAAGGGAATCCAAAATTGGATCAAACAAGGTACATAGCTAAAACATGGGATCATGAATCTATGGATCGGGAAATGATTAAAATATTTTCAAGGGCCAGTGTATTATGTGAAAAAGGATATGCAATCATGGATTGTCCTTTTATGCCCTTTCACATTAGAAGAGGTATTGCTAAGCATGTGGAGTTACAAAATGTGGCAAGAACATTAATGGATTAACCATAGGAACATGAATCAAGATTTCTTGTTGTCTAGAACAAAATTTAGAGGCATGGAGTTGGGAAGCCAATTGGGACCACAAAGTTGACGCATTCATCCATTCATTCAAACTAGAAGCAAATAACCAAAGGGGTATTCACATCCACATATTGCACCATAATGGATACCAATGGGTAACCACAGAATGGAACATTGTTGATCTTGCATCAATATAATCCACCAATAGTGTCAAAAGTGGCAATTGTTGAAACCCAAAAACAACATCACTACTAGGAAATGCATCCTAGTTGACTTTGGGTTTCATTAGATTTTGAGTGAATTTGGCCATTTTTACTGAGTGAAATTGTTTAACCCCCTAGTGAACAAAGACCAGTTGCTACGGACAATGAATTGTTTCACTAGTACCTAGTCAAACAAAGTTACTCTCAAGTGAAATACAAATTTACCAAACCATTCACTTGTTGGTTAATTAACTAACCAATATGGAAATAAATTAAATTAAACTATTTAATATATAATATTATTGATATTTTCATGATATTTCAAACCTATTATTTATTAACATGTGTCATTACCTACGCTAGGTTAAAAACTTAGCCTAGTTAGGTAGGTAGGCCACCTAACCAACCTAGGCACCTATTATAGAAATTCGATAGGAGAATATTCAGTCAACATACCATTGTTGACCACACACAACATCACCCATGAGGTTTGATCCCTAACCTTTGGAATGGAGACAAACACCTTTACCATCAAGCCACCCCACTTATTGTGATAATATGTTACATTACATTCTATTTATCAAATACTTCATTTTAAACATTACAAAAACATAAACTTTGAAAATTCATATCTTATTGAAATTTTGTTCAAATGAAATGATTTGAGTTTTTTTTTTTTAATTCAATCATGTAGATAATTACATGTATTT
>Ga0209208_10006581_pt1 | contig 16004 bp, 6 predicted proteins | sample S1TSphfallax_3_FD_187694 | JGI IMG/M metagenome (GOLD analysis project Ga0209208, IMG submission 187694) | Host-associated microbial communities from peat moss isolated from Minnesota, USA - S1T2_Fd - Sphagnum fallax MG (SPAdes) (version 2) | ecosystem: Host-associated > Plants > Peat moss >...
TTCCACCAAGCTTATGAAAAATAAAATAATAAATTTCACATGAAAGACGACATTTGTGATAAACACAAATAAATTTGGAATTTTCCACCAAGCTTATGAAAAATAAAATAATAAATTTCACATGAAAGACGACATTTGTGATAAACACAAATAAATTTGGAATTTTCCACCAAGCTTATGAAAAATAAAATAATAAATTTCACATGAAATACGACATTTGTGATAAACACAAATAAATTTGGAATTTTCCACCAAGCTTATGTCACCTTACTTTCATATAAATTTGAAATGTAATCGTCCCTGCACAATGATTAGCATCATAATTGTTATCATTGATGATTATTCCACTTGCTTTGAAAAGTGTGGTTTGCTAATAAACATTTAATTACAACATGCAATGTATTCAATAAATATAGGTAAATGATGCATCCTAATCAATGTTATTTTTTCACCTTTTTAATGGAGTTAAGTTAGCTACAAGCATCGAACTAAGAAAATTTTGATTTAATTGGTGACATTATTTTGAGGAACTTTTAAAATTGTAACTAATTAACCTAAATGTAACAAAACCTTCCCCCAATTTTATTTTTTGTATCACTTGAAGTTAAAAATTTCCAAAAAAAGAATTTTGTTATATGTAATTGTGTCCCTTTTGGTGGGTTTTTGCCAAAACGTTGATTGATCATAATTTTGTATCATGGTCCTATTATTGAAATATCTATTCCCTTCCCATATCATGCAATTTGAATGTCTATAAAATTGATTTGCTCCAAACATAAATGTGCAAATGATAAATTATAAAGAACAAATTGTTGAACCATTTATTTAAAATATGCATTAATCTAGTTAGTTCTCATGTTCATATTCCATTTCAATGCAATTTGAATGACAAACTTGATCATTGTTGAACAATATTGTTGCACAACTCCATCACATGCATAACTACATGCATATTCACAAACCTTGTCCAACAATATTGTTACCTTATTCTATTGGTTGAATGGAGTGTTTTCCTTGGTAAACATTATTTTTGTAGTATTCTATTTATGTGAAATTCACGATTTTGAATTGTTGCAAAACTACTTGGAATAAGTAAATTATGCGAGTCCCACTTTTGTTCAAATTAAACTTTTTAATACAACCTTCTTTGAAACGTGGGAATATTGTGTTCATGTTTTAATTATTCACTACTTGAACTATGAAACAAACTCCATTCATCACAACTTTCATACCTTTGAATAAGAACACAAAGTTAATTTTGACATTGCAAGACATATTGAGTTGAAGATGACAAATGTTTGTGTGTGAAGCACATACCTACAAGTTTTGAGAAATTGCAAAAGCAGTGACACTTGAATGACCTTGATGGTTTTTGTTGTCCTTTTGCGCTAGTTGCTAGTCCAATGAAATGCATGTTAACATTGTGCCAATTACAAAGAGCACCAAGTTAATCCACCTCAATAGAAAATCATTGTAGATGAAGCTTTGTGCAAATTTGAGTCATTATACAACCGTTACTTTAGGTCAAATATTCATGATACTACTAATGCTTCCAAGAACATGGAACCAAAGTTTTAGTGTTATAGACATACTAGGTTTGAGATAAAAGATGTGATGTTATGTGAGACACGCTTGTGGCAATTGGATGATGAATATTCTTGCTGGTGCATCAAGCTACTAAGCTCTCTAAAGATTGATGACCATATATAGGACAAGGGAACCAAACTTCATAAAAATGTGTAGCCAAACTCCTGTCCGCAAATCTGAGCCAAGGTAGAATGAGTGTTTTGGATTCCTTGCATTATGTCAGACTAGCAACCGACTTGGAAGGTGGTTGTGCAGAGAGGTTGAGAGGAAGGATGCAAGTCGGTGCATACCTTGTGCCATAATTGAGACTTCTTAAAGTTTTCCGTGCTACGCAGTCAGAACTTTTTTCGGGAATAGGGAATATATTATTGCGGCTGGATGCCTGGTTGACTTTTTTCGTTTTCGTCTTTTGCTTTCACATTGTTCAAGATTGGAAGGCTTTAATAAGTTATGCAATCCGTGCGTGAGTAGAAGACCTGCAACTTCCTGTGATCACTGTTTTTTTGGCTTCTAGATTTGGATGCAAGTGGTCCTTGAGGGATCGTGCCGACCATCGTCAGCAAAGAAAATGGTTTGCCACAATTACTTCGTCAGAACTTTCGTCTTATATAAATTTATCAATTTTTTTGCCTTGTCCAACTTTTTCTCCCTTGATTACCTTTTTTGAAACTTTGTTCAAAATCCTAGTTTCCCATGAAGTCATGGCACATGCCCCCTGTTACCTCTAGACCCCAAATTTGAGCAAGTGTAGGTTCTAGACTTGAAATTTTTCCTGTGACCAGTGAACTTTTTAGCCTTTCCAAAATGGATGTATTTGGTCATTGTTTGATGATGCACAGGCTGTGTCAGGAGATGTAATTGGGGTTCTTAGAGCTGGAACTTTTTTTTTTTTGGATCGAAATTAGCCATTTTGCTATTTAATAAAAGTCCCAAGCAACATGGTCAAGCGAATCTTTTGGAATTTTTTCTCATGACTTGTCACATTTTATGGAAGAAGAAAGTTATGAAATTGTCAATATTTTTTTGGAGGATATGGGCAGATTTTTAGCTTTCAAATCCCCCATGCTAGGTAATAATAGGTTCTAAAAGTTTGCCAACATGCAATAGGATTCTCTACTTCTTTATTTGTCTTGTAACCAGATCTGACTAAATCCTCTTGTAAGAATAGAAAATTGAAAAAAGGAAACAATGGCTGAAACCTCTGAACTGTGTATCAGCAAAGATAACTTATTGGCCATCTGAAGTCTTCCCCAAGTAAAGTGGCCCATCTGAGAACTTCCCTTTGGCATACATACAATATTATGGCAACAGAAATGGCTTGCTGACATGTCGGCTGTTCAGTCTTCACCACATGCTCACGGGATAGCAGAGCTGGGCATACATCATTATTTGCCACTGTCAGGTCCATCCTGACTTGTTCCACTGTTGTCACGCAATATGGTACAACTCTCAAACACAACCTATTCAAGAAATCAAGATGCCAATTCCTACGCACCATGGATGCCTACGTGCTAGTCTGGAGACCTGCAACATGCCTGTGAGCACACAATTTCTTACCTATAATTAGTTAAAGTAGCCACCCAGAAGGGCCCAGAAAACACCAAAAGTATTTCAAGTAGCAAAAAGTGAAAATTTAATCAGTCGCATAATTCAGTGTTTTTTCCCTTCAAATTTGTTGAGTGAGTGGGTTGGCCATCGTGCCCAAGAGGACTTAGCCAGATTTGGCCAGAGGTCAGAGGGGCAAGTAGAAAACTTGGAGATTCCTCCTATTATTTGGCTACTTGTTGGAAGCTACTCTCTAAATCTGGTGACCTTAGATTATTTTTCCTTACAATGTGGTGAGTTGGGCCCACCTTTTTAAAAAAATCCATTTGTACATTTAGCACAAGCCTTTTTTCACCTCTCCAGGTTGTGAAAATTTGCCACAAAAAAGAATACACTACTCATGTTGATGTGTCTGCAAAGAACCAGGCAGAATCAAAATTGGAAACAAAGTTGAGACTCTATAGAGCCTCCTCTTCATAAATGTTCCAAATGTGTATTATTTTCTTTTCCAGCTTTTGACATAAACTCAATTCTCAGTGTTAACTGAAAACACGGTTGTAGACATGATCCATTTTTTTCAACATCTTTCTGTATTTTTGGCTATCTATCTAATGCCTAGGTCACAATCTAGGGAATTGCCTCAAATTTCTTAAAAACCAGTTCTCCCAAATTTTGGGACAAGTCACAAACTATTTCCTTTTTCTGTTTCCTCACAGTGCCAAACTTCATCACTGTTTCACCACTAAAAAAAAGTGGAGTAGAATGAAAACTTTGGTAGGAATTTTTGGAAATCCATTATAGCTTCAACAAATTGTTTATTTGTTTTGTGGGAGGAAGTTAGCAATTTTTGTTTCTTGGTGTTACATGAGCCTAGGGTGCCTAAGCTCAGACTGTGAGAAGCCAGGATTTGGTTAGCTTGGTGAAGTACTTCTAAAAGTGCAACCAGCCAAGATTTCATAGGGTCCTGAACCTGCAGTTAATCAGTGTAGGGTAAATCCCTAGGGTGGGGGCATTCTCAAAATAAGGGGCCTAGCACTAGGCCACATTCAAGTCCATCATTGCATTTTGAGATTGTCCCCCACCCATGGGCTTGACCTATTGTAAAGCATGAGGCAAAATTTATCATGAACCAAACCTACATGACGCTTATGAATGAGAGTGTTCTTATCCTTACTCCTCAACAGTGGGAGGGTTCTTACAATTATAAGTAGGCATAATTTCTCTCTCAATTTCTAGGAGGCAAATTGATGGATACAAGGTGCCCTCCAAATACACTACAGATTTTGTCCAAGTGCTTTATGGGAGTAAAGGAAAGCATGAATGCTAATAAAGATGCCTCAGTTACTCTCCACATCCCATAGAAACGTTTCTGCCTACTTAGGAATTAGGATTTTCCTGTGCTAAACATAACTTTTTTTCCAAATCTCAAGGATGACAGATTCAAACAATTTGACTTAATAGGGCTCCCAAAGGGGCGCTAGAAAGATTCCATGGTCACCAACAAGTAGCCGTAAATGAGGGGGAGATATTTTTTGGGTGCATTTGTATTTTCAAGAAGGACCAATTGGAACAATTTGACTCAATAGAGCTCCCAAAGGGGCGCTCGAAAGATTCCATGGTCACCAACAAGTAGCCGTAAATGAGGGGGAGATATTTTTTGGGTGCATTTGTATTTTCAAGAATGACCAATTGGAAAAATTTGACTCAATAGGGCTCCCAAAGGGGCGCTAGAAAGATTCCATGGTCACCAACAAGTAGCCCTAAATGAGGGGGAGATATTTTTTGGGTGCATTTGTATTTTGAAGAAGGACCAATTGGAACAATTTGACTCAATAGAGCTCCCAAAGGGGTGCTCAAAAGATTCCATGGTCACCAACAAGTAGCCGTAAATGAGGGGGAGATATTTTTTTGGTGTAATTGTATTTTCAAGGATGATGGACTCAAACAATTTGACTCAATCCGCCTCCCAAAGGGCACTAGAAAGAATCCATGGTCACCAACAAGTAGCCGTAAATGATGGAAAGATATATTTTTAGGTGTAATTGTATTTTCAAGGATGATGGATTCAAACAATTTGACTGAATAGGGCTCCCAAAGGGCACTAGAAAGAATCCATGGCCACCAACAAGTAGCCAAAAATCATGGGGAGATATTATTTTGGTGTATTTGTATTTGCAGGGTCCCTCTCTAGACTGAATTTTTCCTCCACCAAACGGTCGGGCATTTTGCAAAATGAAATGCCCGCCCATAACACAAAGTCCTACCACGGGCAGACATTATGTTTTTTTGAAATGCCACGCCTCTGTTTTTTTCTTTCTTTTTCCTGTGACACCTTTTTGGGTATCATGGAAAACATGAAATAAGTCTGGTGTCTCATTGAATTATTTTGGCAAAACAAGACGGCCCATTTCAGGAGCAATGTATGGTGCTATGATTGATGGATGTCAAATAGGCTATTTTTTGGGACGGAGGTCTTCATTCATAATGTTGCCACTATACCTGGCCCAATGGTTTATGTCCAGTAATGAGCAGTGTCGGCCAGTTATTTACTTTTTTTCATAATCACCCGGTAGGTTTTTTTGTTTAAAAGAAAAAATCGATGCCAATTTGGCTATCGATATTTTGAAAATTTTGAGTGCTAGTTAGGTCATCAATATTTGAGGGTTAATAATCGTGAATTATGCATAAGGGGAGGTTATCAAATAACTGATTATTCGCCCCTCATAGGGGTTTTAAAATATATAATAATAGAAGTTTTAAATATGTTTTCTCCTCTTTTTTTTGGGTTTTCTGTCATAAAAATGTTAAGTATGTTAGGATTGATAACCTGCCTACATGATAATCAGGTCATCGAAATAGGTTATTAGATTCTGAAATTTTTAGTACTAGTCAGTTACGTTATTAACCAGTTATCAAAAAATCAATAACCGGTTGATAGGTTATTAATAATTGGATTTATAACCTGGTTTATAACGGAGTCAAAACTTAATAATGAGCCAACACTGGCAGTGACAGATTGATACTGATGAATTGTTATTGAAGAGAATAATTTTTAGTTCATCCTGCAATCTGTTTTTGCAATGTTTCAACCATTTAAGTAACATCTTTTCTTATTTCGTTTCCATTTTACATCTTAAATCCCTAATTTCTCATCCATTAAGATTTTTTTTTAAAATCAGCCATCGTGGAGGATTTCCCAACATTTGGAAAAAGTTATCAAATGAATGTTAAGTTCCAATAAAGGTTTCATAATGGAAGAAAAATCACACAATGGTTTAAAATTTTGAAAAGCATTCATTTTTAAATGTTCAATGAATGGAAAATTGAAGACTCGGATGGAAAGCTAAGGGCACATTCACCCATTCATGTACAAACTTCTCAAAATTCTAAAAGCATCACAATTTCTTTGGGTGTGATCTCAAGAAGTGTAGTCGAGTTCTCAAAGAAAGAATGACACCAATTCCCCTTCTCCTTAGGGAACTTGATCTAAATTAATTTTCTCCCTTGAGTAATTTAGCCAATGAAGTGGCACCCAAGTCACACATAATGTATGTTTACCCAAGGGAGTGTACATACAAGCCTAAGGAAAGATGAACCCAATTCTGAGGGAAGTGGGGGCAAGTTGCACACAAAAGAAACATCACAACAACCAGTTTTGCTGGGCAAGGTGGTAATGTTGCACTAGGGAACCTTGCCACCTTTGGCAGGGAAGAGAGAGAGAGAGAGAGAAGTTGAAAAAAATCTAAGGCAGTCTGCCCCATGAATATTTCAGAGGAAGAAAAACCACAAGACAAGTACACAAAAAAAGAAAAAGAAAAAGGGACAACTTCCCACATGAAGGGGGTACAATGTTGTGTGGGGGGAACATTAATTCTGTCCCAGGGAACATCACGTTCCCTTATCAAAACAATTATTACTCCCCAACACTTCCTTATGGGAAGGTGCCAAGTAATGTTGCCCAGGGAACACTGCCTTCCTTGGGGGACATTAATTTCCACGGGCAACAGAACATTGCTCTCCTCTCCAACCATTTCCCTGCCCAAGTTGCATAGGAAGGAAGCATCATCTTTCTCCTTTCCCCAATGATATCTATCCAAGAACAAGATGAGATCATAAAAAGATTTGAGCCTTGTATGACCCCAACATAAATTAAAATTTCAGCCATTTGTCATAATCTTCTCTTTAAAAATAAGTTGCATTGAATCATATACTTAATTCTCATCATTTGAGTACAATATTTTTCTCAAAGATAAATAAAATGTAATGGAAGTTTCAAACTGAGCAAAATCCCTCCTTCTCTACACTTTTTTTTTCTCCCTCTTATGCTTTCATACGATTCTCAATAGCTCGTTAATATTTATGTCAAATTTCAAATTTGTGTCTTTTGATGTCTATGTAGATGCACATGTCCATGGGAAACAGGTTAAGTACATATGCTTCAAAAGAGGTAGATTATTAAATAATTTTAATATTGATAGCATGGACATGAAAATGCACATTTTTCAATTGTTTTTTCATATCCATGGGAGTGGGTAATGGAAAGGACTGAGGTAGTTAGACTTGGAAGAGACAAGTTTTGACAACACAAGCATACATATATCATTTTTAATCATATATCATTATCTTGGGCATCAAGGTATGAGCTGCATTTAATTTTTTGGCATTGCTTAGTGCGTGCATTAGCAAATTGTCCAAATCAAACACTCAACTGAAATGTGGCGAACTTTTTCCCTCAATTGTTTTTCAAAAAGTTGACAATTATTTTGTTTTACTTGAAAAACATGAAATTTGCAACAGAATGTTTCTACTTTTTTTTTCTTTTTTTTTTGGGTTGCTAGGATGCAAAAGCTTGCCATAGAAAAAACAAACACTTGGCTTGCCTTGTTGAAGATGATTTAAGATTGAACATTAGTGATGGGTAATGGGTATGGTGTGTCATGTAAATTTATGCCTCCATTTCCCACCATCAGTTTTTTGCAACTGTTCTACCACTTGCATATTTTGTGGAGGCCAAGGTCCTTATAATAAGCTCCCTTGGAGCACAATGTTTGGTAATGTGTCCATTTGCTATATGTTTAGATACACCAAATTTGATACTTTCAACAATAAGGTGATTGTTTTTTGGCTCCCTGATGTTTGACATAAATTTGGGTAGCATTGGCCTTACGAACTTACGTTGAAATATCTTTTCAACCACCTTTTGCTAAAACTACACCTCATGTGCCTGCTAGAAATGTACTAATGGATTGGCACTAAATGGATTCGAAAAAAACCCCACACATCTAAATATTACAATTAATGGGTCCCAGCAAGCATGGAACGAGGAAGCATGTTGGGGTATTAGCCATGTTAAGGACTGTTGGAGATGGATGGACATAAATTATTTTACACTGAGCCACAATGCCAAATCAAGCAAGTTGGGTGGTGTTTGAACTTTTGGGAAGCACAATGACTATCGGACAATAATTGAAGATTATCAATGACATGACACTAGACCTGTGCTAGAAAAGAACTCATAGTGTTAAGCCAAGGACCTTGGGTGCTAGTTAGACTTCTAGGAAGGACAATGAATGTTGAAAAATAAGTGAAAACTACTCATAGCGTGACACTAGGTGTTGGAAAAGAAGCCACAATGTTAAGCCAAGGACCTTGGGTGCTACTAGTTAGACTTCTTGGAGGAACAATGAATGTTGGACTACTGATGGCATGACATTAGGTGCTGGAAAAGAAAACACAATGTTAAGCCAAGGACCTTGGGTGCTAATTAGACTTTTGAGAAGGACAATGAGTGTTGGAAAATAAATTATGACTACTCATGACATGACACTAGGAGCTAGAAAAGAAGCCACATCACTACTTGCCAAGGACCTTAAGTGTCAGTTAGATCCATGGGAAGCATAATGGGTGCTGGAAAAGGAGCCACTTTGCTAAGTCAAAGATCTTGGGGGTTGGTTAGACTCCTAGGAAACACAGTAAATGATATTGTAAAAAGAGAGAACTATTGATGGAATGATACCAAGTGTTGGAGAAGAAGCTTAAGTGTTAAACCAAGTACCTTGAGTGTTGGGTAGATATATAGGAAGCAAGATGACTACTAGAAATAACTAAGGACTAATGATGGAATAATTTAGAATAAAAAGTCATAAGTCAAGGCAAGGACTTTGGCTTCTAAGAACTTCTAAGAAGCACAATGACTACTAGCTAAAAAATAGAACCTTGGATTTAAAGAGTGACACTACTGGATTCAAAACAGACCATAGTGCTACTGGTCCAAGATTATGTGTGCTACCTAGGGGAATGTATGGGTGAACCAAGTAGGTTAGCTAATGATAGGACGATGTCACTAGTAGAAAAAGTGTCATTTGTGATTAAATTTTAGCCGTAGCTCAATAACAAATGACAAGTTGCCAACAACATTAGTCACAAGCGACGAATAAAATATTTTTTTGTAAAATATGAGTATGGCAATTTTATACATGTATCCAAAGATGAGTTCTTGCAACTACACTTGCAACTATAATGCACACCAATATGTTCACATGTGGTAGCTTGAGAATGTGACACATGGCATCATTTGGATTTTTCAAAAAAAATTGTCATATATATATAAATTTTAATTAATTTTTTTCAACCATCTTATTAAAACACTTAGATTGTGCCATGTTGTGGCCTAAAATTATGCTAGGTGGCAACTTGAAATTACCTTATAATTATTTAGGGTTAATTTAAGGTTAATTTAAGGTTGGATCACCTATGATAAACCATGTGGCACCTAGGCTAAACCTAGGCCACCTTGCCATAGGTCTAGCCTAAGTAGGTAGGTATTTAGGTTTAGGTCTAAAATTTTTATAACAAAATCCTATTTTATTTTAAGTTTAACCTTTTGGGTGGAGCTTATGTGATTAGCTCCTCCCATGTGGCAATTGAAAAATTGAATTTTATTACACCAAACCAACCTACTTATATAATTTGCAAACTTGAAAGGGAAGATAAACAATATGGGCAAAATTTTAGCTACAACCTAGTCGCATAGTTGTAGCCTAGTTGCAACTATTCTTTAGCACATATTATTACATAGCCTATTTACTAGGTAACATAAGTTCTTACTAGGTACCTATTTAAATCATATTTGTTTAAAGTACATATTTAAATAACCTTTATATAATTTTTTATTTAAAATACATATTTAAATAACCTATTAGGTAGTTAGTGGGTATGTAGGGGTATATGTATGTAGGTACTTAACAAATAACTAGGTCAATAGGTAGGAAGTAGGTAGGTATGTACATAATAATTAGGTAGGTAAGGTGTATGTACATAGTAAGTAAGTAGGTATGTACGTACGTAATAGGTAAATAGGTAGGTATTTAATAGGTACATAGGTATTTTATATGTATGTATATATGTATAGATGTGTATGTATTATTAAATAGTCCATACGTGTAGCTATTAGGTAGCATACATACCCTATGCAACTATAATGCAATTATTTTGGTTGCATGTGCAACTAAATGTATATACAATATTGTAAAAATACAAAGACATCATGAAAAATCAACCTATTAAAAAGATTAAATATGTCATGGTTGTAACTAATTGAAAGGAAGACCACAATCTATCCAAATTTGAAAAATAGTCACATGGGCAACCATTTGTGGTCATAGGTGACAATTAGTTGCATAAGGAATGGTTGCAAATGATAGGATTTCTACTAGTGCTACAAATCAAGGAACATAGTAGTAGATGAAATATTTTGTGCACTATGTTTAGAACCCAAGGTGCTAGCTCAAAAACTCTTACGATGATAAATGTACAAATGTGATGGAATCTCAAAGTGTTAGGCCAAAGAACACATGAATATTGGGATAAATATTCATAGTTCTAGACCAAAAAGCACGTGAATGCTAGGATAAATGTTTTGAGTGCTACACCAAAAAGTCATAACACTTGTTGTATTGATTGAGCATAACAAAGATTCGTTGATTGAAACTTGTGGCAAGGTGTAGAAAGTCAATTGTTGGTTTATAAGGTTTGTCATGCAAAAATAACCCCAAGTATCTAAGATTGATTCTTTTCAAAAGAAGACTCTTGCATAAAGAGTTCCACATTATGGCATCCACCATGTGTTGAGCTTGTTGTTTGGATTTATGGATGCTCACCTAGCTACACACAAAATATGGATTAAACTTTTGAGATAAAATAATTACTTTACAACACATGCAAAATTTGCAACAAATGTTGTGCTAGGGCAAACTTCCAAAATCCAAGTTTAGGTGTAGATGAAGCAAAAGGTGATGGTAAGCACAATATTGTTTTTTTGGTTTAGATGATGTAAATGATTTAAGTCATGGCTGAAATGTTGTGCCTTTATGACAAAACTCTAGAAATTTGAAAGGTTTAGCCCCCAACAAAATGACGAATGATGTTGAGTGCTAGAATATCACATTGATAATCAATTTTTCATATATAATGATTAAGGTTCACATAAGTTATGTTATGTTCATTAGTTATCCTTCAATTTATTGTACATCTAAAAACAATGTTTATGACAAGTTTGGGACCAAAGACAAGCTTTAACTTGAAACCAATTCTATAATTTTTCATGTTTGATTAGTTTCAATAAAATTTGAGCTTCACCATACAATGTGTATGCATAATACAAAGGTTTTTATAAAAAGAAAAAAATGTTGTGCCTTCCAACTATTGTGTTTTGGTTTACTTTGATGATTTGATGTTTAAAAGTTCCATATCAATACTCAATTTTGTTGGGTGCTCCCATCTTTTGATTGAAACACATGACAAAGAATATGGGACAAACATTTTAGTTACAACTACTAGGATAAACATGTTGATAATTTAAGGACAAAAATTTATAAATCTTGGTACATTGATTAGTTGTTTTTGGAGTTCAAAAACATTTTGTAGCCCTTTAGTTAGTGCATCTAATGCAACAAAAATCATTCAAATTGTTTGGAGGTACTTCATGTTTGTTATAAACATGTTAATTACAAGAAATAATTCAAGGTCAAATGTCAATTGAAATGATCAAAATGTATTTCAAGGAATGCAACTAGAGAAAGTTCAAGTTGTTGAGTGTGCCACTCCTTGAATACCAAGTTTTTTCTCTAGAACACACCTTGATTCTTGGCATAATTTGTTTTGGGTGAAAGCACACTAAAAATGACTCATTTTTGTTCAAAAAAGGCAATGTATAACAAGCATTATGGTATCTAGTAAACAAAAATCATGATGGCATCACGTTTGGTTATCCTAAACATAAGCAAAAAAAAATTAAATTTACACAAATATTTTGGAACTCAAAGTTCATTTTGAGTCAAAATTAATGTTGATATAACATTTAGATCAAGAAGATAAGATAAAGTCAACGTACATAGAATATATAATTAAAAAAAATTCAATGGCCATAAGGCTTCATGTTTATCAATCATGAAAAATTACATGTCACAACCCTAACCTTGGGCTCGCAACCAAAACAAGGGTTTTCAAAGGTGCGAGCCAAAAGGGAAGCTCAGGAGTCACATTTCTTACTCCTTGTAGTGTAGGAAAGTGTGAGGGAATGAACTCTCACACTCCCAAATGAGTTTTCACTTTGGGAGTTGGAGTCACAATGGATTTTAGAAATTTCAGAGGGTGATTATAAGGGTCAAAACTCATTGGATTGAAAAGTTTTTTATACCATTGGGAAGTTCTTAGAACGTAGATGTCTAAATTGGGCTTCCATGACCCATTTGGGTACTTAAAATATAAGTCATGGCCAAAAGAAAGGTCGGGAGTCAAATTGGTAATTTGACTCCCAACCACTAAAAGTCTAGAATTGCCCTGATTTCCTTGCGTGCAAGTGGAGTGCCACATACCATTGGAAAGTTCTCGACAAGGGTTACAACTTTGCTTTAAACCTCACGTCAATTGGAGGTCTTCACACAAAGTTATGGGCTTCCAAAGTTGCAAAAGTCCTAATTTAGGGTTTTTCGAAACTCCAACTTGGGACTCCCAAGACAAAATGACATTTGGATGTTGACCTCGTAGCTAAGAATAAAAAATACTATAAGGGGGAAGGTCTTGGTTTCCCCCAAATCCGAACTATGGTGAGTTTTGTAAGTTCGTGTTTACCTATGGCTCATTTCTGCACCAAAAATGCTCCAATTATGCACTAACTAACTTATTGTTTGGTTTACATAGGTCCATGTGAATAATTGACCTGCTTGTCACTTATCTTAGTCCCCATCTTGGAACTCCAACACACCCCTCTACCCCCGAAGTATTACCAATTAAGGAGCGTGCCCCAACTCCTTGTCTTTCCGATGTTCTCACCTTTGGATTAACAATTGAGTTTATTCAGGAGTATGGGGGTGCATCACTACCAAACAAAAAAAAATTGAAAAAATAATGCAGTTCCCATCTATAAAATCTCCTCCTCTTTGATATGGTAGTGTTTTTTTGTCGCAACCCCACTTTTGGAAGAATGTGAAAATGACACTCACACTCCTGAGATGTGGACTTGGGAGTCCTTCGGGATTCCCAAAACTCTAAAGTCCTATTATAGGGGTCAAAACACCTCGCTTTGAGGCGTTCTACATGTCATTGAAAAGTTATTGAAGTGTAGATGTCGAAAATGGCCTCACATGAGCCATTTGAACATCTACAGCACAAGTTATGGCAAAATGAAGGGTTGGGAGTCAAACTAACAATTTGACTCCCGACCACTAAAAGTCAGGAACCGACCCGACCCCGGTGTGTGTAGATGGAGTGTGACACATCGTTGGAAAGCTCTCAAGGAGAGCTATAAGTTTTCTTCAGACCTCATCCCAATGAGAAGACTAAAAAAAAAGTTATGAATTCACAAAGTCCCGAGAGTCCAAACCGGGACAATTTTGGGACTCCTCCTTGGGAGTCCCGGAACTAAAAGCCATTTGAATGTGGGTGCCATGAAGTAATGTAAAGAATACTATATGGGGGAAGGTGGTGGCTTCCTTCGAATTTGAGCCGTGGCGAGTCTTGTGAGTCTAGAATTGCATGTGGCTTGTCCTAGCACCAAGGGTGCTCCAGAATGCGAATTAACCAACTTGTTGGTTGGCTTGATACAGGTTTGAGTGAATAACTAAAGCTTGTCCTCTTCCTAGTCCTATCTCGGAGCTTCAGCATGATCCTCTGCCCCTTTTAGTGCTAAAAGCTAAGAGCATGCCCTCAAGTCCCCATAATTCTGTTGTTTTAGAAACCAAGGCCCATTATGGGCCTAACTTGGAACTTAGGAGCGTGTCATTTTTTCTTAAAATGAAGACATTATCGTGCATTCATTACTAAACAAATTTTTTAAATCATGTTTTTAATGGAATTTCATCCAAACAATTTAAATATTTAATTTTTCCTAGATTTAGTTGATGTATATCAATATCATACACCATAAAAAAATTCACCCAAGAATTCCATCCGCAACTTTAATTATGAGATAAATGTTCAAAATTTTAAACTTTGTAACATGTAATATTTTGTAATAGATATATTTCATATATTCAAATTTTCCAATGTTTGTTGGATTTTTCAAAATAATTGGTTAGATCGAGTCTAAAAATAATCAAATATATTTAAAACAAGCAAAAAGAATCCAAAATGTGATGTCCAGACATTACCCAAAAAGAAGCTATTGCAAAAATATTATATGTGTGATTACAATTTTGTGGGGGCTTAGTGTGCTTTCATCCTTTTAAGGCAAAAAGAACATTCTAATGCACATATGCTCACTTTTGTTTGCATGTTCATTCCATAGCATCTCCATGATGTGCATAGTGGAACAAATGACATACAAGATAAGGACACATGGTACTATTGACACTCTAATGCACATGCCACATTGATTGCGAGGAAAGATATAAACTTTCAAATTGAGCTTCTTGGGTCATCTAATTCCAATGGATAGTAATGATGCCCTTTTAGGGTTTTAGACATGATGGACGAAAAGAAATGAAACTAGTCACAACATCCATGAAATTGATAAATGAATTTTTTTATCCTTTGTTGGCGATTCCAAATATGTCCTAATTACACTAAATCAATCAGTGCATCAAACTCACATTGAATTTTGGACTAGGATTTGTTGTAAACTGGTCAAAATTAGCTTGGGCTTTACTAAAACCCTTCCTTAATTATGTGATAGTAATTTTTGGACCAAGGTTATTTTTATTAATGTATTAAATTTTGTGGTGCATTTATTAGTAGTCAACTCATGCAAAAACATGTTTCGGATTTCACACCTAAATTTTTATATTAAAATAATAAAGGTTCCTTCATCCAACATATACATTGCACCACATTTACATGTGGCAAAGTACTCATCAACTTTAAATAGACCTTCAATTTTGAAAAATATGGTTATAAATTTCTTGTAATTTGAATGCCTTTTAGGTGTGTTTTACAGTCCTGTATAGCAAATTGAATGATAATTATAAAAGATTTCGCTCAAGATTGGAAGTCTTGAATAAAGTTATGCAATTTGTGCGTGAGTTTTAGACCTGCAACTTCCTGTGATCACTGATTTTTTTGGCTTTTAGATAATGGATGCAAGTGGTCCTTAAGGGATGGTGCCAACCATTGTCAGCAAAGAAAATGGTTGGCCACAATTACTTTGTCAGAACTTGAGTCTTATATAAATTTATCAATTTTTTGCCTTGTCTAACATTTTCTCCCTTGATTATCTATTTTGAAAATTTGTTCAAAATGATACTTTTCCCATAAAGTCATGGCACCTGCCTCATGATATCTCTAGACCCCAAATTTGAGCAAGTGTAGGTTCTAGACTTGAAATTTTTCCTGTGACCAGTGAACTTTTTAGCCTTTCCAAAATGGATGTATTTGGT
>Ga0209208_10006583_pt1 | contig 16004 bp, 9 predicted proteins | sample S1TSphfallax_3_FD_187694 | JGI IMG/M metagenome (GOLD analysis project Ga0209208, IMG submission 187694) | Host-associated microbial communities from peat moss isolated from Minnesota, USA - S1T2_Fd - Sphagnum fallax MG (SPAdes) (version 2) | ecosystem: Host-associated > Plants > Peat moss >...
TTCATGGGTGCCATGAGTTTTTCTTTTTTCTGACATGGGTGCTCCACCTGGTTACAAGATCCTTTTCAGGAAGAGCTTTTAATTAGGGTTTGAACACAGCCATCTTTCCATGATGAACCAAATCAAAACCAAGAAACATGTGAAACCACACAACAGTCACCTTGAGGAGCTGTTGAATTGGGGACCCATGATGATGATGGAAATCTCTAGACATGGTGCATTGAACCTGAAGAAGAAGAAGCACACATGGGTAAATGGCCTCCAACCAAGTTGCCAGAGGATCAAATGTCTCACTCACACTTATGCCCTAAACACATGGGAAATAGCTCTTTCTATAAATCACACTCCACTCCCTGTCAGGGCTGCAATAATTTTAGATTATACCCACCTTTCCAAACAGGCCCTCTCTCATGAGTAGAGAAGCCAAACATAGTTATGCAATTGTTTGGAAGACAGCTTTCTTTTGCCCTTTCTCTGAGGGTCACAAAGAGCCTATGTAGGTCATGAATGAAGTCCTGTTCTGGTTCTAATATTAGTCTGGACTAGCTTACTTGAGTTTTCTCAACATTGGAAATCATTTGACCCAGCACCCACCAATGCAACCATCCATTGGACCCTTCTACTTCCACCACACTCTCCCTAGGTAACTACCTATGTAACTGGGTACTAGGATCATAGGTAAGTAGGTAGGAAAATACAAGTGGTTTTTATGTATGTAAGTAAGTAAGGCATTTGGTGTCTGCTATGTAAATAGATACATGTGGATGGTTAGTACATACCTAACCACTCTAGTTAGCTATGGGATAGTAATATAATGAGAAAGTGTTTCTTATCCACACACCATCCTTTTTTGCATGGTGGGCTGGTGGGTGTTGGTTCACTTTGGCCCATCATTCTTATTCATGGCTGATTTTATATTGGAATGTGCTTTCAAATACCATACTTGATCCAACCTTATGAACTTGCCTAAAGTTTATTTATTTTTTAAAAATGAGGTTTGATAATTTTAGATTTAAATTTCCAAATTTTCAACAGTTGAAGAATATATATGCAAGATACATCTTGTGTAGTGAATTAGCGATAATAAACCCAATGCTTTTTCAACAATTTCAACAAATATCAATAAATTGCACAATTTCAACAATTTTTTATTCATACCAAACATCAATCATAGGCATGGTATTTCATCTATTAGACATAATTTCAAAATGAAAAATGTGGACATTCATTACTTTTGCTAGGCTGGTTTGCTAGCAAGGTGCCTAATAATAAATTATTTTTGTCAATTATGTTCAGTACTAACAATAATAATAATTTATATAATTCAGCATAATACTAAAATTTAATGCCACTTTGTGCTTGAGTTGAGAGCTTGATTCAGATTTTTGGATGGCATGCACATATTTTTCAAAAAAATTGGCAATTTCAAAAGTAATTAATTAATGCCTAACTAGCCTAGGTACTAGGGCAATCTAATTGTATCTTCTAGCAATGAAAATAGTAATCCTCAGAAGAACACATTTTGAGTACCTATGGCCAAAGAGGTAGGTAGGTTTGGATGCCACATTTTCAATTGACAACAAAAAGACCAAAACTCCAAAAAAATATCAAACATATTCAATTGGTCATACAAGCATTAATTAGACATATCATTATAATATAGAAAGGTGCAATCAAAACAATGACAATAACAAATTGTATCCCAAGTCTTACATGGATATGAAGTCCACTCTTGGGCAGGTCTTTGATTTTGTTGATACCCACCAGTTCTGGTTTTGGGGAAGTATTTCAGAGTCAAAATACCTCCAGTTCTAAGTTAATTTAAAACTCTAAACAAACTGTGTGGTGTGAAGTGAACTTACCTCCAAGATTGCCAAGGAGACTCCACAAAAACACTTTGAAGATAACCATTGTGCCAATTCCAGCCCATGTGAAAAAACCTTTCAAAACCATTGGCAAAAAAAACCAAACAAAAATCTGCATTCCTGAGTTAGTTTGATTTCTGGAAGTAATGGGAAGACCCAGTCATGCTATTACGGAGTGAGCACTAGAGAGATTTAGCTAAAGAAAATACTCAGTCTGTACTATATCAAGCTCAAACAAGCTTACAAGGGTAAATACTTAAATACCCACTGGTTCTTTGAAAATGTTCAAGCACCCAGAACCAGTGGTCATTTTATTCTGAATTTTTTTAATAAGAAAAAACCCAGAACTGAGGTCTTTGATTTTGAAGAGTTTTGAAAAACCCAGAACCAGAGGTTATCACAAATTCAAAGAACCGCCCAACACTCGTACAATGCAACTAATTTTGCCTTCAGGACACTATCTTTGTCATCACCACTCTCTCCTCTTCAACTGCTAAAGCAACTACATCCCAGCTTCAACCAGACTCTCTCAGTCTATGCAAGGACATGGTTTATTTTCATCGTCACAATTTCTGCTGAGGGTATAACAAAGTCTAGAATATAGTGTTGGCAACCAGAGGTTGAATCTCCTCTTGACCGCTGAACCCAAGTGTAACTACTTCAGCTGCATCAACATTTTAGCTGAAAACCAATAAGAACCCAATAAAGGCCACCATGAGATTCAGATTGTGTGTGGCAATTGTTCCCGATACAAGTATCAAAGTTCCTGCAGTGCTTACTAACTCAAATACAGCTCTGCAACAACCATGAACTACCATACCTTCTTCAAAGATTAATGATGAATGTCTCTACTCTCCACCTCCTGCTCTCATCTAAATAGGTTCTCTGTTTCAAACACAACTCCAGAAACATGAAAAAATCAAGAGGGCTTATATGCAAACTTCAAAGTGTGAGAAATAAACAAGAAATGACTGAAATAGGCAAAATTAAACAGAGAAAAGTGGACAAAGAAGCTGCAGAAGTCTCCACAATGCACTCACTTGTATTCACAGAAAACTATTCAGTAATCTTGATATAACCCTGGGGGAAAACCATTCTATTGAGGTTGCAGGAATTGGCTGCCACAGGAGCAATGTGCCCATTACAAGTATATGCCAACGGGTTACATCCCATGCCACTTTCTCCACTTGAAACCACTATCCCATGAGAAGTTATTCCAGTCATCAGAATCAGCTTTGCTCACATGAGATGACCCAAAATGCTTATTGTGATGGTCATCAAGCTTCCCATCATCCCAACCTTGCCATGAGTCACCACAGCATTATTGCTGCTCCCACCCTTGCTATCAATGCCATTCTTTGTGTCCCTCCCGTGCCAGCTATTCATGGTCATTGCTGGAAGAATCCCAACTACTTCCACCATTGAAGTCCTGGAATCCACTGCTAGAGTGCATGGCACCGTAATGGGAACTAGTTCACTGCTCTGACTTCCATCTGCAGTGTAGACCTTCATTTGTTGTGAGGCCATGGCCATCACCCAATGTTTTCTATCCCAATTATGTGATTTTTGTTGCCACTACAAAAACTATTCCATTTAACATCTGATCATATCCTGCATCATGCACTTGCCACACTCACCCAACCACCATCCAAAAAATTACACAGAGCATACCATCACTGGACCACCACCAGCACTGCCCAGTGCAATAAAACCACCAGACACAAGAACCCTAGAGCAGTAGAATAAACAACAGTGCCTTCTACCAACATGACACAAGACTTCACAATAACACATTCCTAAACTAATCGAGATAATCGGCACTGAGAACTTTTCTGTACTTACGCTTTAAACTTCAACCCAAAAGATCACATTATCTGAGTACATTTCAAGCATATGGAGACAAAACCAAGTTTCAACAAGGGACAGACCGCTTGGTCCCATTCGTCTTCAGTGCAAAAGTGCTTGATCAGTGAACTACCTCTGCAGTATGGACTTTTACTCCCATTGAGAGATGAAATCCCAAAACAGAAACCTACTAGCTAGTATGAAAATGAGGAAACAGGAATAGAGAAAACAAAAGAAAAAGAAAAACACTGAGGCACAGTTTTGTACAACACGAACAATTGTACACATGTTCAGAGACCTTGAACAGCAATACAAGTATGGTATTGACCAGCTACCATAGCATCCCATTGACTTCAAGTTCATGAGCTCTGGCAGCAAGTGGAGGGAGAATTTAATGTCAAACAGTAAGAAACAAACTAAATTTCTAACAAGAGACCAGCAATAACTAAAAAACTCAGCAATGATGCTGCTACCTCAAAAAATAATAAAAAGAGAAGGAGAAGATCCTAAAAACCCAAGAAGAAAGAATAACACAAAAGGAAAAAGATAAACTAAATAAAAACAAAAAGGCTAGCTTCAACCCGCATCTTTAGAGACTGGGATGTAGGTACACGAAATCTTAGTGTACCATGCACAGTGATAACTGTTAGGAGAATCACAACCATGCATGACCAACCAACCCAATATGCTTTTTTTCAAGACACAATGTCTGTTGCAAATGTTACACACTACAATGTCAGTCATTAACTGCAAAAGCAATTTCACATTCTTGTTTGTTCAACTCAAGAAGACTACTAATTGAAGAGATTATCTATGAGATTGCAGAGGAAACTCCACAATAACACACTTTGAAGGAAACCCTTGTGTCAGTTCCAACAACCAAAAACAGAAGAACTGCAGTCATAACCTTCTGAGTGTCAGACCATCATCTTCATCATGAATAGCAGTGATTAGCTGCCATGACTGCCAATTGACTTCATCAGCTCCCACGAGTGACTGTAGATCCATATATGAAAATCAAGACAAGGAATTGAGTGAGAGTTTGGAGCTTTTCAATTTAGTGTTGTTATGGATTTGAATGGCATTTCAGTCAACACATGCCATGGAGACATATTAAAGGAGAAAAGAATACCTTTTGGAGGTAAACATTTATGACTAGCCCAAAACAATGGATATGCCTAGAAAATAATTTGCAAAAAATATGATTAGGCAAACACCTAGCCACTTTGGTCTAAGAACATAAAGAAGAAAAATATTGCCAAGGAAGGTGATAGCTTTATAGAAATGCAAGGATTCCACTGCAATGGCTATTTTCAATTAGAGATGGGCAAATGAGTTTAAAGGGTAGTGTGTGTTTACTGGTTTTCAACTCATAGTTGCTCCTTCATAAATATCCAGGTTTAACTCAATTTTTATGTTGAATTTGACATAGCTACACTCATTTTATTTCAACTAGTTCTTCATATGACTATAGAAAAACAACTAACATTGATGGAACTAGAGGCTTTTGTTGTTAATTTGGAATATGAACTACATAGGTTCATTTTTCTACACTTTCCAAAATGTATTGAAAAATATGAAAATTTAGATATGAATCTAAAGGAAGGTCTTAGTAGAATTGCCATTTACAACAATGGCAATCATAAGTATTCTTCACCTTGACAAAGGATACTCAAAGTTTAGCTACATGATGTTGTTCCATAAAAGTAAGTTTGTAGATTTGTTTTCAATTGATTCCAATTATAATTGTTGTCTTTTTTTTTTATGTGTACATGAATTTCCTTCAAAGGAAGAGGATCACACATAGGAAAGGAATTCATGTTCCCAAATTACACATTGTTTCTCAAGTCACAACATGGAATGATCTTGATATCTACTCTAGCGCTATTCATGATGGTAATATGTGTAACATTGGTTACACTTCGATCGGGTTAGCCTTGCTTACTAAAACTAGAAATATGAATGTTAGTGTAGAAAAATGAAAGATCTTGAATTCAATTAGGAATAGAGTTTGTTGGGAGGTAATTTGTGATTTGTTTGAAGGTCAACAACTTGTGCTTTGTTTTTATATTGGGTGTTTGCATGTTATGATGAACATAAAAAGAATCAAAATTAGATGTACATAAATTACTAAACATATCACAATCTTTTTTAATTTTATTTTGAGATTTTACATTTAGTTGATTTAGGCCTGAAAAATAAAATAAAATTTAAATCGACAACTAATTTTGGAAGGTAATTTGTGACATCATTTGAAGGTTGACATCTATTGTTATAGCTTATGTATACATTAAATTTATCCTTAAAATAATCCTTATTTTGGACCTAATTTTAGTCCTCATTATATTCATTCAACCTCCCTTTTGAGTTATCCACAAAGTCCATCAAATTGAGAATCAAAACTAAAAATAAACCAGCAAAAATGACCATCATAGTTCCTTTTTTAATTAAACTATTGTTTATGGAGGTTATAGAATTAGAAGACTATTTAAACAAAAGACTAACTAAGTCAAGGCCTACCTACCCATCTAGCTATGTAAGATAGGGATGATGAAAAACTTACGTGGCAGACTACATAGGACTTACATGGGAGTCAATCCAAGTTAGGAAATATTTACATGCTATAAAAAGCCTACCGAGGGGATAAAAATATTTCCTAGGTTAGGGGACATTAAAAGGTTATTTAGGGAGGCTACCTAAATAACCTTAGGGGTGATATTTAAGAACTATTAAAAACCACCTAAGGGCCTACCAAGGTTATGTAAGATAAAAGCTATCCAAACTAACATAGGGGGTTACCTAAGTGAAGGAATACTTAAGGGCTACTTAAAGGCCCACTTAAAGAACTAAACAAGGATTACATAGAAGCTATGAATTAGTTCTTAGTAACCCCAAGGTAACCCCCTTATGTAGGGCCTATGTAACATCTTAACTATGAATCAATCTTAGGAATCTTTTACCTAATTCCTAGGTAATGCTTATGTAACCTTTAATGTAGGTTTTTGATAAACCTTATATACCCCCTTAGATAGGCTTAATCTAACCTTTTAGATAATCCTTAAGTATATCATTGCCTAGGTAGGTCTTTAAGTGTTGCCTTGGATTCCCTAGGTAGATCTTAAATAATTTTTTAAATAATCCTTAAATATCCCATAACCTAAGTAGACCTTAAGGTGTCTCACTAAATAGTCTTTCAATAGGTCCTATGTAACCCCTTAAATATCCCAAATATCCCCCTTAATTTTTAAAAAAAAACTAATTCCCTACGTAGACTAAGGAAGACTTCATGTAATCCATAACATAAATAATCCCTTAAGTAAACACACATATTTAGGCCAAAAAATGAGACAAAAAGAACTCAAATCACCTTGGGCTAAATTTGTTTTTGAGTTTCCTCCTCTATTATATTTTTTTTCTACTATATTCTTTTGGCAAAATCTCATCTTCGTCTAAGGAAGAAATTTGAGTTTCTTTCTAGATTATATTCTTTTGGCAAAGTCCCATCCTACATGATTGTAGTCTTCAATTTTAGGAAACCAAGGATTCTACCCTTGAGTTTTCTTATCTTTGCAGATTAAAGGGTTAACAATTCAAGGGGTAATTTGGTACATCATTTGAGGTTTGTGCAATTATTGGATTTGGCTTGTGTATACAATAGGTACCCATGCAAACTTAGGAAGGGGGATTAGCCCAAGCCAAAAATGGTGTCAAACAATTATAGAATCAGAATTTTCCCATAACCAATTAGATGGTTGAACAATATGCACCAAAAAAGGCTCTTCTTTATTTCCTTAGGAGAGAGAAAGGCTTTGGAAAAAAAAATTGATGTTCCCACCATGTTTCAAAGTGTTCCCATGTGTTCCCATGTGTTCCCAATCACGCTGCAATTTAACCTATATCTTTTGGCCAAATTCAAACTTTCATATATGAAATATGTAAATATTTATATTATAATTATTAAAATATTGAAGGAATTTTTTTTCAAATACCTTTTGAGCCAAACGTTGATTGGATGTTTCCTTTAGGTTTTGGAACAATTAATAAACGTTTTTTCATTGGTTGGAAAGTTTAGAGTTTAGACCGTCCTTTGAGGACAATAATTCTTCAAGTTTCAAACAATTGGGGGTGAATTGCCCTGCAAAAAAAACTAATCACAAAAGAGAATTTGCTAGGTGGAGCGAAATTTAAGTTGACCCTATTCACACCAACTATTAAAATATGTAATTTAGTTATTAAAATTTGGAAGGAAACATTTTTTTTAAGCCTTCAAAACAAAAAAATTGTTTGAAATTTTGCCCTTGGGTTTTACAAGGTCTAGTAAACATTTTTCCATGAGTTACAAAAGCATAAAGCCCCTTTGAAGGACAATAAGGCTTCAATCTTAAACCAATTGGGGGTGAATTAGACTCCTTGCATATATATGTGTGTTATATTTATGGGCAAGGTTGGTTATTTTTTGGTCCTTCCCCCATGAGATTTGTGAGTTGTGTATAGAGTTAGGGGTTTAGCTACTAGGGATTCCTAAATCCAAATCTTTGCACCCTAGAATGGATGTCCTACCTCCTATTCCCACTTCCCCTACTAGTCCCTTATCTATGTAATAGGATATATTGTAGGTAATCTATCTATGAAGCAAGGTAGTTTGTTTTATTTGTCATGTTGAGATCTCCCAATCCATGGTGCTTCAAGCCACACTCTTGGTATTTTTAGTGAGCTTTTGATGAATAGGGTTGCCCTGACTTGGTTTGAGACTATTTGGAGTTACAGCATGAAAGCTATTGATTATTGAACCATTTTCTCAATAAAAACTAAATAAAATCAAAACTGAAAATTGATTTGGACTTTCGGGGTGCTCTTGGTGTTGTTTGAAAGCACTTGGCGAATCAGATTTAATGGAGTTATTTCACAATTTTCACAGCTAAGGTGTGGAAGGTATTGAATTTTTAATGAATTTGGTTGCTGGAAATTCAAACAAATTGGAGAAATTGGGTTTGGAAGGAAATATCAGCTGACCCTTCAATGTGTTCGCACTTGGGCCAACATCACAGGCTACACTAGTTGGGTATAAAATGCAAAAGTTTACAATGCAGGTAAGTAAATGGGTAAGCCATTTGGTGCCTACTGGGCAAGTAGATGCATGTGGAGTGTTAAGTACATAACTGATCACTATGGCACAAAAATTCATAGAAAAGAAATTCATGTTTCAAGTTTCATCTTGGGACTTGCACTTTCTACTATTACAAAAAGCATATCATATGCATGGCCCCCATGTTTTGAAGTGTTATTTATGAGTGACCAATACAATATGAAAGAATAATATAAGTACATAAATTTAGGTGAGTCCTAAAAAGGTAGGTAGGTAGATAGGTGATAAACTTAACCTAATCTATTTGGTTATCTTAATTTAACCTATCTATCTTAATTCCTTAAGCATGGACATAGGTTAAAAATATAACCCTTCATTTGCACAATGATAAACCAAATCCTTACCAATGGATGACACTTTCAAAAGGTGACAATTTTTGTTAAGTTTTTTTATTTCACATCATTATTCATGTAAGTAAAAAATTACATGAGTAATAAATATGTTGGTAAGTAGGTTGTAATACAATAAATAAGTAGAAAAGTTAAAAGGTAGGTACAAGTAGGAATTAAATAAGTAGGTAGGCATATATAGATAAATAAGCCCAAGCTACCTACTTACTTAAGTCTACCTACTTAGATTAGATAATTATTAAATAGGTAGGCATGTAGGCTTAAACTACTTATCTAACCTATGTAATAGTTAAATAAATAGGTAGGTAGGTAGGTAGGCTTTGGCTACTTACTTAGCCTAGGTAGTAGTTAAGTAGGTAGGTAAACCTAGCTTACATATCTAATCTAGGTAATAGTTAGTTGGTTTGGCCTAGTAATTAGCATAAGAAGTTTAATTTGACTAAAAAGCCATTAGTCATTTAGACCAAACATGTCATTTTTTTTGTCCAACTTGATTAAATGTCCCACTTAATTAAAACCCTTTGGCCATTTTGACTTAAGTTGTCAATGTTTTGTTCAACTTAACTAGATGTTCAATTTGATAAATGATCAAATCAAATTTTCCAATCAAATTCACCAATCAAAAAATACATCTGTCATTCAAACCACAAGCCTTTAGTCAAAAGGCACATGTCCATTAATCAAAGTGAACAAAGCAATCAACTTGGACAACTTTAAAAGACCATGAATTGTAATAATGATTGAATTTTCAATGACGAAAATAAAATTGAATCATTCTTGCATTATAGGTTTACATTAGTGTTGGTCGGTTATCCAATTTTAAACCTATCTTATGGATCAATAAAATATATTCTATTTTTTTACAAGGAAAAATATGTATTCCAAAAAAATTCAATTTATTACACCAACTAGTTCCACATTCATTTTCTACAAAAATATTTTATTGGTTATGAATATGCTAGTTTTCAATTTTCAAAACATGATGGACATGCACAAAGAATATGCATACCAAATTTCCAATTCTATTGCTTACCAAAAACAAACTTATAAAAGTACAATTTAACCTCCTAAAACAAAATTAAGATGAACAAAATCAAAAACAAAATAACTTGTGGGGGAATTAAACCCCAATTCTATGAAGAATTTTCTCCAATTTTGACACAAGTTATTTGCCAACCACACTCCATCCAAACCCCACATAATTAATCATCATCAACTTGCAATTATTCAAAAAAGGTATGTTCTACAATCAAGTCATAGTTTTCCTACACCAAAAGTTTTATTACTTTCAAGTAAATTACTTCAAGTCTAAATTAGCTTACAATTGGTAAGTAGGTCATCAAGCCAATTCTTCAACATAGTAATAATTTGATCAATATTTTCCACCTTCAAGTATAAATGTTTTAAAGTTGTCAACACCCCAACAAGATTAAACACTTGCTCAATTTCTATTTATGAACTTGGGATTCCAATAATTTGTTTTGCAAGGAAACCCACATTCAAAAATTGGCCCTCACAAATGTGCCACCAAGCTAGTGGATATGCACATGCAAATGAAGGAATAGATAGCTTTCTAAACAAAGATAATTTTTTTATGATTAGTGCTAAACTTATTCCTCAATTGAAGCCCTTGCACTAAACAAATCTTCTTCAAAATCTAATCCCGCAACATCAATTGTTGTTATAATAAATGCATTTCCAATAGGGTTTAACTAATCATAACACACCATCAAAAAATGAATGACAAACTCAACATCATATTTAAATGACAACTAGATTGTACTCCCGCATCCCACCAAGTTTTCCAAAATGCACAAAGCCTCGGATTATGGATCCAACATGATACCATCATGTTATGAACCTACTTGTATCAAAAGACCTAAAAAACTCCAAAAAATGTTTTATCACCTTTATAACCTCTAGTTGCATGTTTGTGTAGAAGGAGGATTTCAAACTCAAAAGTGTTAGATATTTCAAGCCCATTAAAAATTTATAATAGCTTAGCTTCCATGTTCATAATAAATGTAATAGTTGGTGTCAAGGCATTTGGCAACAATCAATGGCCATTAGACTAATTCATCACACATGCCAATTTAATAGGATTTAAAGTAAATGTGATTAATTATTTCAACAATAGCCTACACTTGGGCTTAATTTAGGTACTTTTTTTGTAAAGCCATGGATTTCTATCTACCACCATAAATAATTATGGCATTCTCAAACTCATTTTTTTTTAAACATAATGATTTTACTAGGAATTTGTTCTTCACAAGATTCTTTAATTTTGGATGTTGCATCCCACTTATAGATTAAAAATGTTCCCACTTTTGCCTCCTTTTCTTAGACATTTTAATCCAAGTAATGGTTTCCTATAATTAAATCAACCTAATCTTCTTTCACATTCACATTTATAATCACCCAATAGAAACTTTCTCATCATTTGTAACATATTAATAGGCTTTAAACATCATATGCCTAAACCATGTACCTTCATAAACCCTATGAATCTCCAAAGATTTGCAATCAATTGCCATAGTTGTCACATTAAATTCCCTCATCCATAACAAATACAAATATTCAATGGAACAAACCAAACCTTTCCAACAAAGGTCAAAGTTTTACAACCATGGACTACTTGATTGTTTCATTCACTTCAAACAACCACACAATAATATGCATGGGCATCTAGGTTTGATTCAAAAATTTGATAACCAAAACAAAAATGTCACCACCACCCCGAGACATTTAAAGATCAAAACTAGCAAATACTACTATTGCAGATGCAAGATTTGGCAAAACAAGTTGGCCCATTGTTTTGTTAACCATGGCACTAGAAGAAAAGTGGCAATTTGTGATTGGTCTTTGCAACTAGTTTTAGTTACAAACAATTTTAACAATTGAAACCCCATGAATTATGTTCAAAAAGTCGCACATGACAATAGTTGCAAACAACAATGAACTTCGATGAAAAAAATAATGCATCTTCATCCTTTTATTAGTCATATACATATTGTCATTTGCAACTAAAATGTAATTATGTTAAGGTGCACAATATAGCAAATGATGTGTTGCCATATATCATATCTTTTAATTATTTCAAATATTTTAATATGATTATGAGAATAATCTAAAAGGTCCAATTTATATGTTAGGATGGTTTTAACTCGTGAGATGTGGCACACTCAGAAATGTGCCATTTGGCATATTAATTAAATTTATTCAAATTCAATTTAGATAGGTAGGTATATAAATACATTAAATTAAATAAGTAGCTAGGAAAGATCTACCTACCTATTTGCTTAAACTAGACACCTACCTACTTACTTACTTAGGTTAAATATCTACTTAGGTAGGTAGATAGGTTGGTAGGTTGGTTAGGGAGGTAGGGTAGCTAAAAAATATAGGTATATTATTTTTTTAAAACAAATTTCAATTGAACCTTTTTAATTTGTTCATTTCATATGGGCCATGGTTTTGAACATGAAAATGTAAGACAATTGACCTTCCTTATATACTTTTTAAAATGAGAATGGAAGACAAAACTTATTGGACAAATTTTGAAATTGAATTTACCTGCAAAATATGTTCTAATTAAAAAAATTAGTTGTAATTATTTACAACTAAAAGCTTTATTCTATATATTTTATGCTTACTTTTATTTTTGTAAATTACATTCTTCACTTGGTAACTGACTAATTGACTAGCCAACAAATTACTTCATGAGAAAACTATCTAATAATTAAATACATATAATATTAATTCATCAAGAATTTTTAGTTACATATTTATATAATTAACCAATGAATCAAAATAACCATATAGATTTTTTTATTAAAATATTTATTATAAGAAAATAAAAATTAATTAATAATTAATAATATTAATATATCAAGAAAAAAAACCTTCAATAGTTCTTTTGTTATTATTCACATTATTTTTTTGCTCAATAAATTTATTTTTGAGCTACTATCATAAATATTTCATACAAATAAAAATTCAAGAAATTATATATTAATGAATTATTATTATTATTTCCATAACTATAAATTTTCATTTTTATCACCTAAAAAATCAACACTTGGTAAAAAATTTAATTTGTAATAGTAATTATTCACAACAAATAATCATTATAACCAATAAATATAGTACTTTATAGAAATTCCATTAATTTTTCTAATTGACATAAAATTACACAAATTTTTTATGAGGTACTAATAATTATTTATTGTAAAAAAGTGAGTATAAAAATTAATTATTTTAATTTATTGTACTATAAACCCTAAAAATACATTAATTAATTTAATTACTTCGATTTTACAAAAATTTAAGTCTCATCAAAATTATAATTTCAAAATTCTAAACCATGAATAATTAAGTTCAATCATAAATTATGAAACTATTACAATTAATGATAAAATTAAATAATTAATTACAATCAATTTTTATTATCCTAAAATTATAAATAATCAATGTAAAAATCCATGTAGTAAAAAAATTAATTATAAGTAAATAAAATAATTAATTTTGTTAAATTATTTTATGTACAACAATAATATCATTTTTATTTTATTTTGGGTAAAAATACTTTAATTATAAGTTATATGTTTTAAATTATGAATACCAATATAAATATAAATTATATGCAATGTTTGTAATTAATATATAACTTTTACGAGTATAATAATTAAGTTTTATTACTCAATTATTAAATATTGGTGGAAATGTTTATGTTATTAAAACATTAAGTTTCCTAAATAAGTTTTTATAGTATATATATATAATAAATTATTTTTATTCAATTATTCTAATTATAATAAAAATAATTTTGAATATCTTAAATAAACACAAATCTTAAACATAAATGTAAACTTTAATTTACTATAATATAATCCTGGAATTATAGCAATTACATTAATTATTTTATTTCTGTTAAAATATTATTAACTAATTTTTATAAAATTAAATTTATAAGTTGTAGTTTTTTGATAATTTAATTAAATTATAAATTATGTCACTTGCAAGATTAATGTACACAACTACCAAAGTGGGGTGCAATTTACTAGCTTAAATCATTATTGGACCTTAAAAGTGAAATAAGTTCATTTACATTTTAATAATTTCACCGTGGTGTAAATTATTTCATTATAATATCATTATGAAGACATCATGTTTCATTACTAATCAACATAATTCACTATTACAATTTACTATAGTAAGTAGGTTTATTTTTATGTTTTCTTAAAAAAAATTATCTATGTTACTTTATGATATACCCTATATTATTTTAAGCTACTTTAGTTATTTTAACTTATATTTTATGTTATTATAGACTATTATAAATTATTGTACCCTAAGTTATTATATGTTATTTTACTTTCAGGTATCTTAATTAGTTTATTATAAGTTTAAGTTATTCTAAATTAAATTATTCAACTAACTTTAGGCTATACCTTAGGTTATTTTATTTAAAATTAATATACGTTATTTCAAGTTATACTTTTAATTATTCAAGGTCATTTTATTTTATGTTATTATAAATTATTTTATCGTAAGTATAATAACTTAAAATAATATAAAACAAAATATAATGACTTAAGGTAAAAATAATTTAGAATAGAAAATAATAACCTATGAAAAATAATTTTAAATACCTTACAATATAATAACTACTAATAACTTGTGATATTTATAACATAGAATATCAAAAAATAATTTATAACACAATTATCACCAATAATTATAATATAACATATAATAACCAACAATAACTTATAATACAATAACCAATAATAACCATTAATAAAATAGCCATCAATAACCACCAATAAAATAACCATCAATCGCTTATAACAAAATAAATCATCAATATCCACTAATAGAATAGTCATCAATAACCATTAATATAATAACCATTAATAAACACTAATATCCACTAATAGAATAGCCCAATAGCCATTAATATAATAACCATTAATAAACACTAATATCCACTAATAGAATAGCCCAATAGCCATTAATATAATAACCATTAATAAACATTAATATCCACTAATAGAATAGCCCAATAGCCATTAATATAATAATCATTAATAAACACTAATATCCACTAATATAATAGCCCAATAGCCATTAATATAATAACCATTAATAAACATTAATATCCACTAATAGAATAGCCCAATAGCCATTAATATAATAACCATTAATAAACATTAATATCCACTAATAGAATAGCCACCAATAATCATTAATATAATAACCATTAATAAACACCAATATCCACCAATAAAATAACCATCAATAGCCATTAATAAACACCAATATCCACCAATAAAATAACCATCAATAGTCATTAATAAACACCAATATCCACCAATAGAATAGCCATTAATAGAGTACCCACTAATAGTCATTTATAAAATAACAACTAATAGTCATTTGTAGAATAACACCCAATACTCATTTACAAAATAACCACCAATAGCCATTGATAGAATAACCAACAATAATCATTAATAGAATAGCCACCAATATCCATTAGTAAAATAACCACCAATAACCATTAATAAAATAGCCACCAATATCCATTAATAAAATACCCACCAATAACCATTAATAAAATAGCCACCAATATCCATTAATAAAATAGCCACCAATAACCATTAATAAAATAGCCACCAATATCCATTAATAAAATAGCCACCAATATCCATTAATAAAATACCCACCAATATCCATTAATAAAATACCCACCAATATCCATTAATAAAATACCCACCAATATCCATTAATAAAATA
>Ga0209208_10006584_pt1 | contig 16002 bp, 7 predicted proteins | sample S1TSphfallax_3_FD_187694 | JGI IMG/M metagenome (GOLD analysis project Ga0209208, IMG submission 187694) | Host-associated microbial communities from peat moss isolated from Minnesota, USA - S1T2_Fd - Sphagnum fallax MG (SPAdes) (version 2) | ecosystem: Host-associated > Plants > Peat moss >...
TCATGGCAAATATCAGGGGATAGTCATGGACTCAACCTGCTAGAGATAAAGGTGTTGCAAGCATTTACTTGCAGCATGAAGTTTGAATATCTAACAAGCTTGAACTGGGTTGGTTGTGTTGGGTGACGATGAAATATAGACCCAAGATGATTTGGACCAACAGAGTGCTTTCTCTAACAATTATGGCAAAATATGCCAGAAGGTCATGCTCATGTGTACTTATGTCTTTTGCTGAAACTCCTGTGCAGTGGAGCGATTTTCTTTGGGTGTGCGAAATCCTACATCATTTCTAGCTGGTTTTGTGGTAAGCACTTTTCCATTTCCAGTGTATCTGGGACAATGCTTGTAAGAGACATGTCAGTTCCTTTTGAATAGTGTTTTGGATTCTTTCAGTTTTGAATGTTGTTTACTTTTCCAAAATTAGGGTTTAGGGTCCAAAATCATGAACTTGCTGCTACTTGGTTGAAGTTCTGCTTCTCACGGAAGCTGGCAGTGGAAAATTTGCAGGGAATTTCACCGTCGAATTATTTTTTGGGTGTCTGTTTGGGTGCTCTCATTACTCTGCCCATACAGGTAAACTATAATCAATTGAGCTAATAGACTTGACGCTAGCAAAAACTTGACATCCTGAAAATACCTTGTGTGCCCATCTATCTTTGCATGAGAATAGTTTGCTTGTACATGATGGCTGCACTCGGTGGTGTTTCCTGATTGTTCCAACTTTTCATCTCCTATATTTGGTTTCCAATCTCAGCATAACCTAAAAATGTGCCATATAAAGGGAAGAAGGATACACCTGATTGACAGTTTGCTTCTTGAAAAATAGATAGGTGTTGGAGTGCTGCTACGGGACCGGCCAGTGGCTGCACTAGCTGGAGTTGCAGCTGCTGTGGTAAGCACTCACTCTTCTTGAGTTATGATATCAGGTTTCCTTTCTTCTTCTTGCATTGTGATGTTATGACTCTGGGTAGCCCAACAGTTGAAGATACTCCATCACAAGTAGTTGGCAAGCTTTGGGTCATTCTTCTTGTTTTCTTTTTCTTCTGTTAGAGACTCTGATTTCCCTGCCCTCTCCAAGTTTGTCAAGAATGGGTTTGGTCACATTGAGATGGCCCAGAATTCTTCAATGTATGACTCAAATACAATTCCCTTTCTGGTCTGTAGGGCATCTGGAGCATCTTGCCATATGCAGCAGCTGCCATTGCCTCTGCAATTTATGTAATACGCCAAAACCTCATCAAGCAATCTTTTTGAGGTTAGGGCTCACTAGGCAAACTCCAATGCATGATACGACTGTGTCTTTGAAAGGTGTAGCTGAAATTCAGAGCACAAGAAGGGGCGATGCCAGTAGTTAAAGAAATAGTTGACACAGTTTTGTCATATTTGTACGGTAGTTGTATAAGGGATTCTTCTTTGTAGAATTGCATTCATAACTCCCACCACGAGTGGACACTACTACCATTGACAATTGCTTTGTACATGCTTTATGGTTTACCCAAATTTCTGGGCTGATTATTGTAATACTTATGTACAACCATCACAGGAGCTGATGAAGTCATTGGGTAGTCATGGCAGTCTACTATGTTGTTGGACTGCAACAGCCTCACAAGCAGTTAGTTTCTTTCTCGAAGTTTATTCTAGTCCCGCATGATGTTTTTTCCTTTACAGTAAGCCATTGTGTTGTAAAGACGACTTTGTGCACTTTTGCACAAGATGATAGAAAGAACATGAGAGGAGGAAGAGAGACTGCAGCTGATCAGATCTGATCAGCTGCAAACAAAAGGGCAAGAAGAAATATTACAAAACAAAAAACTAAGTGCAACTGCGGCATCTTTCCTACACCTCCTTCTAGTGTTGTTTTTACTGGCTAAATTTAGCCAGTTGGTTTCTTTCTTTTTCTTTTTTTCCTCCCCAAAATGGCTAAAAATATGTGTTTTTTTGGTTCCCTAGTTGCCAAATTTTGACAATCAAAAAAATAAATCTTCTGATTTCTCTATTGGGTTGTAGCATTTAGCCAAAAATATGAAGGATGCTTCAACTTTTTTGTTTTCATATATTGTTATAGCCAAATTTGGCTAAACTGTCTTCTGGATAATCGCCACTTCAGCTACATCATAAAATTGAAAAAAAAGAAAAAAGAAAACCCTGCATCTTTCGTTCCTGCAGTTGAGATCCCTTAATGAAGTGTCGTTCCGTTCATCACGTCAATCGAGATCCCGAAAACACGTGTCTGCATTCCAAGACCCAGAGATCTAGCTAGCTTCTTCAAACTGAGGTCCTGAAACTCGTGGACCTTCTTTTGACCAAGTGTATCGAGATCCTGTAAAACATGTGGGTCCCACTTTCTGGACAAAAAACAAAAGACTGTTTCGGGATCTCGAGTTGTCCAACTCTTTGTTCGCGTCATGATGACCTTTAGCCAGTGGACACCGTGTGAACATGTCCCTGGGCCGAGACCCCAATGATAACCAATGAAAGTGCTCGACAGATTCCATACAATTAAATTTCTAGTGTGAAAGCGTCTCTCTCTCTCGACAATCGACCAAGTATCGAGATCCTGTAAAACATTTCGGGATCTCGATTTGTCCAACCTTGCGTTCGCGTCATCATGACCTTAGCCATTGGATACCGTGTGAACAGATCTCCGGGCCGAAGTCTCACTGATAACCAATCAAAGTGCTCGAAAAATTCTATAGAATCAGATCTGTAGTGTGAAACCGTTTCTCTGTCTCTCTCTCTCTCTCGCGTGCGCTCTCCCCCTTTCACCGTCTGTCTGTTCGACGAGGAAGTGCAAGAGGACGTGGGACGCAAGATGATCTTGTTGAATCTGGATCAGCAGAATCTCACAACTTGCGAGAGAATTTACACTTCGGGATCATAGTTTGTGGTTTACAGAATCTGATTTTCGATTAGGGTTTTCGCAGAATTGCGCAATCCAATTAGGAGTTGTTTTTCTTCTTCTCCAGGCGTTGGAGGTTGCTGCTGCTGCTGCAGCAGGATCTCCTTTTATAGGAATCATCATCTGGAGCTTTTTGGAGGAGGATTTGGGTGTTGCGTGTCTTCGGGATCATAGGTCTAAAGAAGAAGAAACAAGCGAAGCAAACAAAGGAAGCAAGCAAGCAAGAGGGGGTTTGGTTTTCTGCGGTGTGTTTTCCGCGGAAGGTGGTGGAATGGGTACCAGGGACATAGAGAATCTGGACGCTGAGGACATGTTCAATGAAAAGGATCGGCGCAACCCTCTTGTTCTATGCGGTACTTTCTCTCTCCCCGCTGCTGCTGCTGCTGCTGCTGCGGATGATGCTGTTCTGACAAAGAGGTCCTTGCTGTAAGCCGCGTGGAAGTTCTGTGTTGGATTGAATGGGTTTTTCTGTTTGTTTCTGTTGGACATCTGCGATAAAACTCTGTAATCCTTTTCTTTTTGGTTTCTTTGTTTTATTTTCCTCCCGGGGGGCATGATAGCAAGATGATGAAGAAGAAGAAGAGGTGATAGAATTCTTGATTTGTGAGAGATTTTGTCAGAAGCTGGATTGAGAGTTCTTCAGAAGGTGGATTAGGGTTTTGAAATGTCCACTGGGCTGTGAGACTGTTGTTGCCTTGGTAATGTGTTTGCAATGGCTCAGATGTGTGTAGCAGGTTTTTTCAGTGGTTTGGTTTTGGTTTTGCAGTGATTTTGGATTCCATTTGTACCAGTAGTGGTTTATAAGATTGTAGTCATAAATTGAATGTAACTGCATCAAGTCTTCTTCTTGTGATATAGTGAAGGTTTTCTTTCTCACCTGTGGTGGTGTTTTCTTGTGATAGGTGCCATTGCAACAGCTGGAGTATTATGTGCAGGACTTCTGGCATTTCGCAAAGGAGATTTCAATCGTAGCCAGCAGATGATGCGGGCCCGTGTTGGATTTCAAGCAGCCACTGTGGCACTCATGGTTGGAACAGTGTATGTCCAGGGAAAAACCTGATCAATTTTATTTTACATGTGGTATAGCTTGAAGCTTGTTTGCTTCTTCATGATTTTTTCTCTCCCTTTTATCTGTGGGTAGGCAATATATCCTAGCTTGCAGACTATAAGAAGATCAGGCAAGGTGCAAACCAGCTTTGAATGAATCCCTTTGAAGTTCTGGTTTGAACTTTAGGATGTGGATGTTGCAAGCATTTTTGCACATGCTATTGCATCACTTTTTCCTCTAGGGCTATTTCTTTGAAGTACAGTGTTCGGGTTTTCAGGCATGGATGATTTATTTTCAATGACTCAAAACAGTGGATTGTTCTTTATGGAATTTGAGCATCCTCTTTTCTCCAGTCTTGGCAGGTAAGTGCCCCAAGATTTGTGCCCCCTGCAAACCATTGCCATCCTCTCTTTTTTCACCACACAGTAGCTTATTCCATATCAGAGGATTTGGTTGCAAAATTTCTGAGTTTTTGTGCTCAATTGTATACCCACAATTGGTACAGTTTCCATGCAACCTGCATAAGATTGATCTTATGGAGCCCACTATTCTCAAAACTTCACATTCTGCTATTGCTCAGCCTTGTGCAAAATCCCTCTTCCAGAGTACAAATCTCAAACATCCAAACAAAATCAGACATGGCCAAGAAAGTTATTGACTATAGTGTGGAGTGCATACAAAAGGCTGCAATTGGGTCCTTGCATTCTTTTATCCAAACAATGCTTCATTCCTTATGAGCTCCTTCAGAAAGTTTGCTACAAGAGAAACTCGATTTTTTGGCTCTCAATACTCTCCAAGGATGCGATGTTTACAATGGTGTACTGATGGATCACAACAGCATTTCTTTAATTGTTTCCTGATAAGAAACCACTTGTTTTTTCTGCAGGATTTCCAAGCTTGTTATCTCAATCAATCTCAAATAACAACTACTACAGTTCTTATAGCCAATTGTAGAAGGCTTTCTGTTCCTATTTGGGTAACAATTAGGCTTTCAAAGTCGATACAAAATCAAAATTAGGTTTTAATATATAAAATGTCCATAATACGGGCAGACAAATCATCAATGCAGAACAGAAATTCAGTACCTATTAAGCTTCAAAGCTGGATTCTGTTCAGTTCCACAAAGTGACACAGTGCTGCTCATACTCCTGCACACACATGAAAACAAAAAAGATACCATAAATTTCTTACTGCCTGTTTCACACTATTCAGAACCTGAAGCTCATTAGTGCCCTTGTGGAGACAAGTAATAAGAACATGCAAGACTTAGCCTTTGTATCATGAGAAAGTGGTACAGAAGTTTGCTTCGGGATGCTCATTATAGATCATAATAATCCCAGAAGAATTCTGCAAAACCACAAACTAGAGAGTCTAATTTGTGTGGGATTGTGCAAAAGAATTAATTCTCCTCTGTTTTTTTGCTCCTAAATTCTCCAGTGCAAATTCTTGACTTGTAAATATTATGAGCAACAGAGAGTGTCAATCATGCCACAGCCACCACACCAGAGTTCTCCATGTGCTCTAGAATTTGTGTATTCTCTACTGATTTTCGATTTTGTCAGTACAATCTATCAATCAATCTCTCTGACACCCTTCCTTTCTTTCTTGCTGCTTTGTTTTGTTTTTCTTTGGATCCAAGAATTGGAGTTTGGATTACTAGCCACCTTCACGACAATTGTTGAAAGTGTTGGAGTTGGAGAATTTTTTGCGGAATTCCTTAGACTTCCTTTGAGCACGTGCATTCTCTTGGAGGTGGAGAATATCTTGGGGAATTCCTCCTTTCTTTGATCAGCAAGCATCTTGTGTGGGCCTTTCCCACAATTGAAGTCCAACAAAAGCGTAGCTAGCACCACCAGAAGTGGGAAGTCAGCTAATGTTTTGCTAGAAGCAGTAATGCATCCTCAAACCCATTTCAGGGACTCAGCTGCTGCTAGTACTAGTCAAACTGCTGTCTGCGGCTGCTGCAGGCTAGGGATGCGAGACAAGCATTCTCGACAGCAATTGCACTGTCACAGAATGACCGAATGGAACTCGCAGGTCCACGATCCGACGAGGCTTGGTAACAACATCAATGATGCGCAGCAAGCTTGAAGAATCAGCAACTGTAGTCGCGGCCGCAGCTGCCGCCGCATGAGACGTTGTCGTGGGCGGCCGCATGCTACTGCAAGCGGAGTCGACCCAGTTGAGTAGAGTACTAGAGGATGTTTGTCCGGCGGCGCTGCATACGAAATTCTGGCACAAAGCCGCGGCGGCGCTGGATTGCGGCTGCACAATGCCACAAAGCTTACTGCCACGACCTACCAACTGCTCCAGATTCTGAAGCCGCGCATCCTCCATAAACACCCGCCATTCCGGTTCGTATTCTTCCGGGTCGTAGACACGGAGACGGCCGTTCACTTCATCAAGCACGAAAAGCTTACCGTCCACGGAAACGCATTCGCCGGTAATTCCCTCACGGAGATGGCGTGCCATCTCCGTCCACTTACCCGTCGCGGGAGTGTAAACCAGTCCGACTTTCGCGAACACGCCCCTGCCGCTCACGATGTGGAGATTACCGCCGAGTGCAACCGCCGCCGTGGCTTCAGAGCTGCACTTGGAGGAAGTCGGTCCCGCGATGCGACGCCATGTGTCCCTCGCTACGTCGTACACCTCCGCGGACTTGGCCACGTTCACGTCCCAGTCGCGGCCGCAACCGCTCACCACGTACACTAGATTCTCGTCTTCCGCTCCCACCCCGCATGCACACCACTTCCTTGCCACGCGGAAGGGGGAACCGATGGTCCAGCTGGACGTGATGGGATCGAAGACTAAAGGATTCTCTAGGGCCGGTTCTAGTATTGGTCGCATGCGAGAGCGCCGTGCGCGTGCAGTTGTCGTCGTCGATCGGCTATAGTCCATGTCTTGTTCTTCTGAGGAGTCGTGGACTTGCCCAGGTTTGGCTGCTGCGGCCGGGCGATTATCGTGATCGTCGCCAGGTGGTGGTTGTTGAAGTGGCGGTTTCCTCCACTTTAGGGCTGCTACCATGACAAGCTTGGTGCCAGTGCTGGTGCATTGGACTGAGTACGAGACGCCGATGCAGCCGGGTGCCGTCAGCTGGAAGTCCATGGCGTGAGGCGGCGGGGGGAGGTCGTGCCATCTTCCGGCTACCAGGTCGAAAGCGTACCAGCGGAAACAGCCGTCTACGGGGGACTTGACGAGCGTGTACACCCAGTCGAGATCTACCGTCCCGTGCTGCGCTCGCAGTCTTTGGAAGTAGAGATCGCTCAGGAGCTTACGCCATGCGTGGCTTACGCTAGAGATTGTTGCTAACGAGACACGAGCCAAGCATTCTAGGGCAAGAAAATCCGGCAGCCCTGGTAGGAGTGGCTGCTGCTGTTGCTGAGTCAAAACTGCTGTTGGACTTGCAGTAGAGTCTATTCTCGAACAGCTAGCCGCCGCATCAGTGCGCTCAAACTGTTGTTGGTTGACCATTCCGTGGCTCGACCTACTGGAGATGCTCGAGTCGAGAATATCTGCAGAGCATATCTGATCTTGAGAGTGATCTAAATGGGCTCGCATCAATTTCATTCTACCTCCTTGTTGTTGCAGTCGTGACGACGGAGTAGGCATAGTTGCATTGTGATGGACAGAGCTGGTGACCATGAGCTGGATGCAGCAGCATTGATCTGCAGAGGAGGAGAAGACCAGGATCCAATTCGCCGCACATATGACAGAGTGATCAGAGCAGCCTGCTCGCCAGCCCCATGTTTTCGCGACCTAAAATCCTCCAGCTAACTGTCGAGAAACTGTAGTTTGTGATCTCAACGGACTTTTGATCGGTCTCCACATAATTGCGTCTTCTTTTTCAGCTAGCTAGATCAAATGTCTAATTGCAGCTAGTACCGGCTCACTTGTTTTTCTTGAGGTTTTGCAATCAAGAATATATCATCCTGCAAAAACCCATCACTGATACTCCTGCAGCTATGAGTCCACCACTCTAGTGATCTGTAAGCTGCAGCTAATGTCTCAAGAAAAAAATGCAAGCCTGGCCACACCCAAGCCAAAAACCCCCACAAAAGAAAGACAAACAAACAAACAAAGCTGCAAAACTAGTCTCCAGAAGTGACTCCCATGAACAACTTGGGAGGGATGGACTCTCTAGTCTTTTCAGTGACAAGAAAAACAACACAACAACCTGGAGGTTTTATAGCAAGCTACTCACTAGAGTCACTCACTCACATGGTAGTGGTCATGATCTGCATCATCCATTCCATCACGGGGACCACCGCCAAGTGGTCCACCAGCACCAAGGCGAAGATTCGGATTTTGAAGCTTCAAAACTGACTGATCGTCAGCATCATTGTCAGCATCCTCTTCATCATCAGCAGCATCAAAAACATTTCAAAAGCTAGTAAAAACCTGCAAAGGAAGGATGAGAGCAAAAACTGCCGCTACTGTTGCAACCAAACAATCGGATTGTATTCTCTTTTCTCCCTCAAATCGTTGCAGCAACTGTGCTACTGCTGCTTCTGCTCTCATGATCACGCGGGGGCACAAGATCCCACCGCTGGTGGTAGTGGTGGTGGTGGAGGATCACCACCACCATCACCGCCACCACAACAACACCGCCCTAGTAACATCCCCAAAAACAAACCAACTAACAAAAACACAAACAACGACAACGAAAACGTGCTCCGACTCAAATTCCCCCCCAACTTCCACTCCAAGACCCAAAAAAAAAAGTGCTCTCTAAAAAAGGTTTTAGGGTTTAGATTCGATTGAGCACTTTTTTTGGGGGATGCCCACAATCCCTCAAAGAAAGGAAAACCCAAAAGTGCAATGTCTAATTGTGCATTTTTCTTTTTAAAAACTAAAATTGGAATTAAAATTAAAACCCATTATTCATAGGAATTTAATTCCATAAAAAAGTGTGTAATTTTTAAAAAATAAAATCTAAAAATAAATGGTAAACACACATTTCCTTAAAGCAAAACTCACTCATCCCTTTACTCATTATTAACCTTTTACTTGACATATCAATGACCCAAAACAACAAAACAATTCAATTGTAATCCAAAGATATCATTTAATCAAAATTTATCAAACTAATTCTCTAGAAACATTTTTAGTTTATTCATTTTGGAGTTGGGGAGTTGAGGAGTTGGGATTTGTTGGCAAAATTTTGTAACCAATTTTGGCCTCCAAACAAAAGGACCTTGCAACATATTCAAAGGATTTTTATGGACAAACTTTTTGGCCTACTGTTGTTGCCACATTATGAGGGCAAAAACAAAAAAACTTGCCATATTTAGACACTAGGTTGTAGCATGTCACCCAAAAATATAGCATGATTCCTAAAAGTTTCTACTTTCCTCTTTGACTTGTAGCCATATTTGGCTAAAGTCCTTTTGGATGATAGCCAACCCACCTACCTCACAAATTTGAGGGTGCAAAAAAAGACACACTACTACTTCCAACAATCTAAGACTTGTTCTTCATGTTTCCCTTGTCCTTTCTTCTTAGGAGTCCAAAGTTGTTCTATCATCTAGGTATATTCATAGAATTTTTGGGGTAGGGGAGGGGGGATGGCATTTAGAGAAGAAGAGGTTCAATTGCCCTACTAATGACAAGCATGAGAAGAGAGAGAAAGAGAGAGAGAGAGAGAGAGAGAGAGTGGATGAGTGAAGTAATTAAAGCTACTAACAAGGTTGCCTGGCCCATCAATAAGTCCACACCATAAACAGCAAAATTCAAACCTAGAAAAGCTGACACTAAAGATTTCCAAATCCCTAATTTGGAGAACTTGAATGAGAGAATATAATCAAATGACACAACACTTTTGCCCTTGTCTCTGCACCATCATCCCTATTGCTGGCACCCTAAAATTAAGTTAAAAAGAAAATAGCTCAAGTCATGCAAGAGCTCAAGTCATGCAAGTGGGTGTTGCTACTATCTAGTTTCTAGTTTAGAATTGTGTTGAAAAAGGGTCATTTGCTAATTAAGACACAAACTAGTGATCTTATCTTGTGCCATCTATCAAACAATCTCTTCATCCCAATACTCTTTTTTACCCTTTCCTTATTTAATATGCTTCTCATGTCATGAGGGGGTTTGGGAACTTGATGTTCCCCTCGTGGTTCATACTCTTAGGCGGTTCTTTTGTCTTCTTGGACGTGGGTCCTCCCATTTTGTTCCTTGCTTTCCCCCCTTTTCTTGGGTGCTTTGGTTTATTTATGATTTGGCAAGGTTTTGTCAATACTCTTGTTTATCAATTGAAACACAAACTATACTATCTCCCAAAGTTTGTGCTCCTACCATTTGCCCATGCCAAAAATAGAGACAAAAAGTTTTGGCAATAAAAGTTTCATGCAGCCAATGAGAAGGCTCAACAAGCACTTATGAGGTGCGTACATTTTTTCTTTTAGGGGGAAGGGGGGTGTGGATTTTTTTTTTTTGGGTAACCTTGTTCCCAATGTGTTTTCATCATGTTCCCAAAAGGAATCCTCAAGTTCTAAAGTTGTTCCCCAAGACATTCCCAATAGCCCCTCATATTTATCTCACACGGTTTGCCCAAAGTTCAACTCTCATGTATATAAACTCAAAAGGTAGGCTAGAGGAGGAGGGGATTTGTTGGACATTAGCCAATTGAAATTACCTCTAATTAATGGAGGATCTAGTGTTTGAAGGTTTGAACTCTAAACCCATGCATCATTGTAGTACCTAAGTGAATCATATGGCATATTACCATTGAACCCGGGCCTTTCCCAAACTCCTTTTGAAAAGTATAGACTATTTTATGGAACTTCGGTTTGCTCAACTACTTTGTCAAGTTGTTGGCTTCACCTATTTGTTGAGTCCACCTTGCTTCCTCACCAAAGTAGTCACTTTCTAATAAGAAGAAAAACCTTATATATATATATATATATGGCAAGTATGGGAACCCATCCACAAAACATAAATAAAAGCATAAAAACACATGTCAAGAAAGAACATAACAATCAAGACACCAATAATACATTAATCAAATAGAAGATTGTACACTAAAATGGCATCGTCTATTGTAAATTGGCTAGTGAAGGGGGCGCAAGGCTTCACTCACTATGATGGGTGGAAGAGATGAGGTTTGTTGTCCAAATGTGGTAGCACATTGAAAAATTGCAATGATTTGCACACATTGGAGGTCTATGGACACATTATTGATAATAATATAAAAAGCATCACGGGAATTAAAGAGGACCACAAGCTACAATGGCTTGAATATAAAAAGATTAAAAAAATCAAAACGAGGATGAAAACAACCATAAGTTTCTATGACAAAGCTTGAACATAAAAAATTAAAAAAAGAGTCAAAATGAGGATGAAAACAACCATAAGTTTCTATGAAAAGGGGAATAAAGTTGTTTCTTAAATAGGTTCTTGCAACTTATGTTATCTTAGGTTATTCCACCTTACATTGTTTCCATTATTCTATGTTGTTTTTGGTATTCTCTGATAAGGTCCTAAAACCATATTTGGTTATAAGAATATCAAGTCATTCTCAAATGAAAGGTGGGAAACCTCTTTCTAAACATGTGTTCTACTCTTTAAAATAATAGTTGCGATGATATCCCAAAAAAGAATTGTGGGTTGTAATGTGTTCATTCATGCACGGACATTGAAGCTAGTGAATCCCAAATCATCAATGGTATATCCACACTTGCAATTATAGGATGTGGCAAGTTATGGCAAGTACGTAATGTTGTAAGGAAATGAACTAAGAACAAACAGAATGCAAATGCACTATAGGACGAACTAATAACCAAGTGCCCAAGGTTGGACCTACACAAGACCAAAAAACATGTTAACACAATGTCTAAAGGAACATTTAATAGAATTGTGGCAAACTCCTATTCATGTAAGTGGCTTGTTAAAAAAACATGAAAGCGAAAATATGATTATAGCACAAAATTTTCAAAAGGGGGCCCCATGGATTTGATAATGGACAACATGGGGTTATAAAGTTTAAATATCGTGTAGTCTTAACTAAGAGGGAAAGGTGTAAATTTTGACATGTGCCACAACATCAAAAAGAATAAAAGATCATCCCACTAGAAACAAATGACAAATGCAAAAGCGATCAAAGCCCAACATCCCAAAAAGGTGGGGGTAGCAATTAAAGGAAGTCCAAGCCTCTTTTTTTTAAAAGTAAAATGACATGATGATGAACCAAATGATTCACCATAATGTTAAAAGGTCTTTGTTTTCAATAATGTTTTTAGCATAATCATGGTATGGAAATCAAATTGGACATAATGCTGCAAAATACTTAGGGACAAAAATATGACATGCAATAAATAACATGGGCATTGGGCATAACAAAGCAAAAGCATCACAAAGGTTGCCTATGGATTTGTAAGCATAGGGAGGTTAACTATGGTGTTGAAATCCTCTTAAATCACCTCTACAACAAAGGATATCACAAATGGCATAAAATCCATTTGTGCACTTAAAATATGGAAAACTTACGTTCGGTGTAAGAAAGCTTAGAGGAAATGATATGGACAAATTTCAACCCTATGGAGACCAAATTACATACTTCATTACCCAAATGGAAAGTTTTAATTCTACAAATTTTGCATGTAATCATTTAAAACAAGTACCACATATGAAACATGACCAACAATTCATGAATCATTCGTGAATGAAGGAAAAACACAAATAGTGGGTTGCTAAAGTAAGGTAGAAAACGCAAAGGTGTGTTAAGGCGAACAACATTTTGCCCAAAGAATCCCACTATCATGTACCAAATTTGAAAAAAATGATTGTGAAATCCCAATGTTAAAAAACTTGTGAAAATATATAATGGGGATAGGCACACATAAATGCATTGGACAAATGAGGGAATTTGATCCAAGGTACCAATAGAAATTAACAATTCTTGAAAATTAATTGTCCATGATATGGAAATGAAAACATTACGAATGTCCATTTATGATATCACCCAATATGCATGCAAATCCAACATAACACAAACCTCATGGACCATTTTTTCACACCTTCCGCATGTCACCACATTAAATTAATGAAAACAAAAATGTTCTACAAATGCATCCCGAAACTAAATGGTGAATGTGGGATGACCAATTAATAGGGTAACCTTTCCAATCACGATGGGTTGGATGCCATCAATTTGCTTCTCCAAAACTAGTAATTGTGATGCCATAAATAAATGCAATACAAATGGGGAAACATGACCACAAGCAATGTGCCCATATACCACAAAATTTTAATTAAAAAGGTGTAATTATATCTTTATTACTGTATTTTTTTCATGAAATTTTGCCAAATGGAAAACTCCCCATGGCCTTTTCACATAACTTTGTTAAATTTAAGGATTTCAAGGCATCCAATTTTCCAAAATTTGAACCATTGGATGTAGGGTTTGTTATGTTTTTGAGAAAATGAAAGCATGAATAGGTGGACAATTTGGACTATCACACTTGTAATTTTTATGGATTACATACAAACATAAAATTTAGAACCATATTTAAAATTAACATTGTCAATTTCTAATTATGGATGTTGTCATAGACTTCAATGGGAATCATCATAAAAAAATTGGATGAATTTTTAAAAAGATTATGGACTCATAATGGACTTTTGAAATGACAAAATCATGTCTACTAGTGCATAGAAAAAATGAAATATGTGGATTCAAAAGATATGTCAAAGTAGTGTCAAAATAAATAAAATAAAATAAAACATCATCAAATGAAGAATTTATTAGTGAAATGCATTGAAACTTTCGTAATGTATGTATTTTAATTTTTTTAAGTTTTAAATTATGCGATTGATGTAAATTTTAATCCTTGAAAATCCATTTCACATTAAAAAAATTAATCTTTTGCATGGATTTTTTAATCAATCACATGTTTAAGGATATTCATAGGTTGGCTTATTAATATTTACAATTAAAAGCATAAGGGATAATTATAGGATTTATGGTTTGAAAATTGTTACAATTGAAAAGAAAATTTGATAATGTTAGATTATGGACTTTCAAATGCCACTTTTGAACCACATAACCATGTTTTTGCCCATAGGGCTTGAAATCATCTCATTAAATGTACCTTCCATTTGTTTTTTGTCTCATCAATGTTGATAAGTAATTGATTAACATCACCTCCCTTGCTTCGCCCCTTTGATCTTTTGAAGATTTGTAATTATTCTTCGTTACTACTTTATGAACTCACATCATTGCCTTTTTTCAAACTTGCATATTTCTTTAGTGCATCCACTTTCTATTTTATATTTGAGGTTAGTTAGTTTTCTTTTATGGAAGTTGGTATAAAAGATCAATGTTTTTCATTAATAGGAATGATTTTGTATTTAAATTAAGGTTTGAATGTGAAAAGGATTGTAGACTTTATTGTGCATAATGGAGACCAATGACAAGGAGCAATGTGAAAATCTTTACCTTCGTGGCTTTGGACTATAAAATGTTACAAGGGGAAATGTGACAAAGCGTGCCAAATGCGGATACATATTCCTTTTTCTTCCCAAAGTTTCTAGTAGTTTTAGTAGTTAAAGACTTTAATAGTTTTTTACTTTTTGAATGGTCACCAATATGGTTCCAATTTTTTTAGAACAATGCCAATTTGGCAATATAGAGAATGAGGTGAATGACCTAATTATTGTGCTCTTCAATTAAAAATTACATGACAACATGTTTGGAAATTAAAGGACCAAGCAATGGCAACTATAGGTATTTGGAAAAAGCTATTGTTTGTGCTCCCACAAGATGTCAAGTGCATTAGTTTAATTTTTTGGTGAAGTCCTAATTAATTAGGGATAAATTGGGTTAACTTCATTATTTTGGTTCTTATTTCAAACTAGTTCAAATGTGAATGGGATTTAAGATAATCTATGAATAGGATATAATCCCAATTTGTGTGATCTCAAATCACTTGGGAATCCAACACACTTTATTGTTGTGTGCAGGTTTCTATGTGTTTTGTTCATAGTGTTAGGCTTTTCATTTTTATGTATGAAAGTGATAAGCTTGGATTCTTATTTTTATTGTAAGTGAATGATGATCTTGTGTTTAAACATGTTGTATCATTCAAGATATTTTCATGTTATGTTTTGTATGTGTAATTATAACAATAGTTGTAGGCATTGACATAGGAGTGCACAACAAAAACAAATGTCATTTTCTTTCATCAATAATTTGCAAACATTGTCCAAGGAATAAATTCAAGCAAAAAAAATCCTTCCATTATTTCACATCAACCACATAAACCAATAGTAATGGTAACAAATCACATGAAGAGATACCTATGTTGTGACAACATCAACAATATCCAAATGCCATTTGATGAAAACCCTAATCCTAGATCATGTTTTTTCTAATGGCATCAACCTTCATCCAAGGGAAACTACATCACCAAAACCATAAACCTTTCAAATGTCAAACATGATCTAGCCCTATCCATAAATTTTGCAATTAATTAACATAGGCCTTGTCACCTAATGAAAAAGAAATGCAATTTAGATTATAATAGCTTTAAAAAAATCCTTGATTAGTTTGATGCTTGAAGCAAAAAAAAATTAAAACATGAAAAACCTCAATGTTATAGGGGATTCTATACATCCCTTTGCAACCCCCATAATGAAATATTCAAAGCAATTGATGATTAGACAATTGAGAATTCAACTTGTGCGTTTTGTGTTCCAAGAATAAAAATAAACATTTAAATAAATTTTGTCATGTTTTTTATATATTAATTTCATCACATATTTTTCCATTATTATGGGATACAATGTGAATTTTATTATATATAATAGTGCTTTAATATATTCAACACCCCAATGTTGAATAATTATATATAAATTTTTGTTTTTCAAGAAAAATTACTTGCATTTTTTTAAATAGTTAGTATTTTCACCATAAATGAGGATGTTAATTGTTTTTCATCCAATTTGATACATGACAGTCATGCATTACATTTTTTGATTTTTTTTTGCATTTTTTTTATGTCACTTTATTTTGTTTGCCACACTTCAATCCATCTTTAAATATTTAAAAATGTAATCA